>JAESGV010001228.1_pt1 | contig 10836 bp, 13 predicted proteins | sample 9269781 | NCBI WGS metagenome assembly JAESGV01 (sample SAMN15741586, study PRJNA653496) | algae metagenome | isolation source: Tildeniella torsiva UHER 1998/13D and co-occurring heterotrophs from... | place: Slovakia: Slovak Paradise National Park, Hrabusice, Kosice Region | collected 2000-01-01
ACTGGCAAAAACGTGATGGCTATTGGCTCTGGGTTTGCTACAAACGAAGTACAGTTCCGTTTAACAAACATACAGAATACAACAGTGAGCAAAACAATAGTTGGGGCCTCGGATCAGGATTATTATTCACAAGTCATACCTAGTTTTAATATTACAGGGTATTTAATAGAGTTATCCAAGGACAATTTTGTGTCGATCACAGGTTCTACTATCGCTGATGTAGATCTTCCATTCATGCACGACTTGCGCGTACCAATCACAGCTATGCCAACTCTTGCACCGACTACAACAGCTCCAAGCACTGCCACTCCAACGAGTACACCTACACCTAGTCCTACAAAACAGCACAAAGCACTAGATATTAATTACATAATGAGCACGGGCAATAACATTTTATTGTCTGGATCAGGATTTGAGACAAATGATATCTTTGTTAGAATTACAAATGTCACAAACACTGTGATTGTGGAACCTGATATTTGGAGTGATTCTACAGCGGAATCTGTAGTTTCATTTTCATTAGTTGGTTCTTTCTTAGAAATAGCAAACGTAACCAGCTTTTCTACTATTGCAACGTCGACTAATGTTTCGACTGTACCGTTTATATTCTATACTAAGACCAGGCCTACCACTGCAACTCCAGTGCCGACGACTAGTGCTCCAACTAGCACAGCGGTATTAACAAGTCAAACGCCAACTACAACTACTCATACACCTACTCCAGCTCCAACTACTCCCACACCTACATTGGTTAAACAACCATTTGTCATTGATTATATAACTAGTGCTGGTAATAGTATAGTTTCTATTGGATCTGGATTTTTGACAAATGACGTTTATGTAAGAGTCAAGAACTCCACAGACACAACTATAGTCAAGTCAACTGTATGGAGTGATTCTACTGCTGAAGCATTTGTTGGTATTCCACTAGTAGGTACAAGTATAGAGATATCCAACTACTCTAATTTTGCATCTACACCAGCATCAGTTACTGTTGGTTCAGCTGTTCCATTTGCGTTCGATGTTAGAGCAACTGTTACTCCTACAACAACTTCCTCACCAACCACACGTTCTCCTACTACTACGGCTCCGACTACAACAGTTGCGCCTACAACTATTGCACCCACCACTACAGCAACACCATCACCGACTACAAGGATTCCAACTTCAACTGTATCACCAACTACCACACCTGCTCCCACTACGCCTACCCCTACGCCAACCAGGATAAAGCGTAGTAAACCATTTGCAGTACACTCTATTACAAGTACAGGAGATAGTATTCTTACCATTGGGGCAGGATTCTTGACAAACAATGTTTACCTTAAGCTCACAAACGCAACGGACACAGTTGTAAAACAAGCTGTTTCACTTAGTGACACAGCAGCAGAAGCTGATTTAGAGTCAACCATGATGGGCTTCTCTGTTGATATTTCAAACGACACAAGTTTTACCAACATAGCTGCATCAGCGTTTATTAACACAACTGCACCTTTTGTAGTAGATGCTCATGCTCCTCCAGGTTGGGTGGCAGGAGTTCCTATCTGCAAAGGAATACCAGCTACTGATCCTGATGTATGTAACGGAGTTGGCGTATGTACCAGCGATAACACTTGTGTATGTGGAAAGCTGTATAGTGGTGCCTACTGTGAGGATTACAACTGTTTCGGAGTCTCTCATACAGATCCAACTGTATGTAATGGTGTTGGTCAATGTGTAGGATTGGACAATTGTTCCTGTACTGGCACAGGAAAATATGGTCACAATTGTCTGTTTCCGCTTTGCTATGGCATAAAGATGGAGGATGTTAACGTATGCAATGGACATGGGTTCTGTACTGATACAGATACTTGCAAATGCTCATATGGCTGGTCAAAGCAACTTTGTAATGTTCCTGTTTGCTTCAACTTTACTGCAGATGATCCCAATGTTTGTTGGGGCAGAGGCTCCTGCATAGGTCCTGATTTATGTTCTTGTATATCACCATACACTGGAAGCAAGTGCAAATCACCATCAATGAGAGTTAACAACATCTCGCCTTCTGTTGTGGTTAATGGAGGAAACATTAACATAACAGGAAGCGGTTTTGTTCAGACAACTGGAACAATTAGCTGTCAGTACTGGATTGCAGATGGAATAGAGTATGATCTCGTTTCTGCTACCATTGTCTCAGAAACGGAAGCATCATGTGTCGTAAACATTGAAGCAGCTACTAATGACATTATTAATGTCAAATTGATTAGAGATGGAGCCTCTGACGACGACTCCGATCCCAGTAACACTGATGTTTTTACTATCATCAACTCTGTACTTACTAGTACAGATTGCGGACAAGTGCCAGGATCCACTGGATGTCCAAACGTTACAGTTGCAGAAAATGGTAACTTGATCGTAGCTGCAGCATTAGAAGAGGGAAGAAGATCACTACAGTCTACTGCAAAGAGCAGCGTACTAGATATGCAAGGTTATGTTGACTTTACTATTAGTGACCTGAAAGGTTCACATGGCTCGCCAATAGAGTTCTGGTTCTTTGACGAGACTGCATTACCGTCTACTTATACAGCTATAGAGGTTGGAAACAAGATCTCACTGTTCTTCGATAATATGGGAGGAGGCACGTACTTTGATCGTGTTCAAGAAAAGTGTGTTTTTGCTGTCAACACCAAGTACCGTATGGTTTTGAAACTATACAAATCTGATTCCATATACATTATCAACTCAACACTCTACACTATGCCAGAGAAGACACCTGTCTGCACCATTGAGCAAATACCAAGATCGTTCAATCCAACTACGTTCTTTGCTCAAAACTACTCTCTCGTACTGTCTGCAAGTAGTAACTCGGAGCAACAAGCTGTTCAAGGTGCTGCAGATTCATCGGTACAGTTAGCAGTAGATGTGATGGTGTTCGAGTGCCAACCAGGAAAATGTAAAGTCAACAGTGGACCACTTACCACAGTATTAACAGCAGCACCGGAACCGTTCCCATGGATCGCAGTAGTGATACCTGCTGTAGTTATAATTTTACTGATAGCAATAGTAATAGTAATAATTATAGCGTCAGTTAGTATTTACATGAGAAAGAATGTTTATATTAACGAAGAAATAATAGATCCAATACACGACCTTGATGACGATCTTGATGATTTCAACATTGAAGATGAAGAAGATACTAGTTCGCAACAGGTATTCCAAAAAACCAAAAGTTACACCCCACAAAGAAGACAGTTTTAAGTAAACGTCATTTCATTGTTATAACTCGCGATTTTGTACCGGTTTGCCGCTTTAATGTTCTTAGCAGGTTCTCGTAGACTATTTATTAACATAAAAGCAAGTACCTGACTCAACTACATCATTATTTATTACCTTAATAACTAATCGGTCCGATCGTACAGTCTTTTCAAGTTTGGATAATTAAAAAATGCTTGCTCTTCTGATTGCCCTTGTGCTATGGGTACCATGTAGTAAGGCTTTTTAGCTGGTTAACTCTCTAGTTTTTTCTCAAACTTGTGGCTTGCATGAGGTATATACAGCAGGAACTGGCGATGCAACCTATAGTCAGCTTGGGTTGGTTTATGTTGGTACAAGTATATCACTTATACCATCCACGTGGATCAATACAGCTTCTGGATATGCTGCTGGGAATGTGTCTTTTATAACAGGTGGTCTTGGGTTTAATCAGGTTCTTATGAAAAATGGCACCCTGTTTTCGTGGGGAAACAATAACTATGGTACTGCGACACTTTCGCAACTAACATCTGTAGGTCAGTTAGGAAATAACGGTGGTAACTTTTCAAACAATGAATAACGTTTGCGAGGCGGTAGCACTACATCATTATGATTATCCAGGACCCATATCTATAACACTTCAATCTACGTTGGCAGGTGCTAAATTTTCTCAAATTAGGTGTGGAGGAGATTCGTGTAAGTATTATGTTAAACTAACACCATAGGTATCGCAGTATGCATAGTTATTAATATCTAATTCTATAGCTAACAACCACAAATAAATTGGCAGGATGGTAAGTAAAACAAACAATTGTCTGACTGTGTTAGGGGAAGAAACCAATTTGGTACACTTTACAACTATTGATACCTAACAAAATACAGGAGGACTAGGAGATGGTTCAACAAGCACTAAATATGCACCTACAGAAGTTTTGAAGGTCTACATTAGTACAACAGTAACGATTGCAGCAATAGCAGTTGGATACAGACACAGTTTGTTACTGACAAGTACAGGTTACGTTTTCGGTTGGGGATACAATGCGTATGGCTCAGTAGGAGGTTAGTTATTTTTTTTCTGTATTGATTTAATTTTTGTTAGATAACACCTGGGCAGGTAATTTTAATTTTGATACTCACGTGTAGACAAAAATTCAACTGGTCCTGTGGCTATTTATGCTGGCGGCGCTTTATCTGGCAAAAATATCACACAAATATCGGCGGGAGGAGCACTTTCACTCGCGTTAAGTATGGATAACAAATTGTTTGGTTGGGGAACATGCAATCCAACAAGTTCCTTGCAGGGACTGGGAGCAGGAGACGGTGTTAGTGTGATGAGAAACGCACCCGTGTTGGTAGATATGACTTCGTTTGGAAGCAAAATAGTATCCAGTATAAGTGCAGCAGCAGACTATGCTCTTTCGCTAACTAGTGACGGCACAGTTTTTGGATTTGGGTCTAATAGTAATAATCAAGTACGGTTTATTCAAACTTTTAACATTAGTACAACGATTTTAGTGTTTCTGGATCACAGTCATCAATTTTTGTACAAGATAAATCTATAGCAAACCTAGTTACACAGTATGGTGAAACAGTCACTTCTATCTTCGCAGGATATACCAATTCAATCATTGGAACAAACGCAGGAAAATTTTACATTGCAGGTATATTCGCTTTCTAGTTATTTATTGTTAGGTACAAATATGTTTGGCCAACTGGGAGTTGGAGCAGTAACATATTCAACGATCAATGGATATTTTAAAACTGACAGACCACTTGAACTGTATGTTCCCGGTAGAAAATTAAATTTCGCAACAACAAACGGTGCTGGAGGTTGTATTTGGGGTAACTCGTGCTACAATTTTGCACCGGCGTTATTCGTTGTTACTGATGGTTGTTCATACACTGCACCAACAATTACATTGCCCAGTAGTCCTATATTGTGCAGTAATGGTTCGCGAATATATGGATTTGGAGTTAATGATTATTCTCAACTTGGAGGTGAGAATTTATTTGATGAAAAATTAACATTTTTAGATAGTACGACTTCGGCTTCTACCGCTGGTGTTTTCGTTAGTGGTGATGTTGGAAATGTTTTTGCAGGAGACAAAGTTTTGGATCTAGTTGCAGGAACTCAATTCTCAGTGGTACTCACATCTACCGGACAACTATATGCATGGGGACAAAATACATATGGTGAGTAATATAAATTTAATCTTACATCTAGGTAATTTGGGTGACGGTACTACTACAAACAGAAATGTTCCTACAGCTTTGAACACAACTAAATCATATTCGGCTCTGTATGGAAAGGTCGTAGCAAAGATAGAATGTTACGATCAAACATGTATTGCTTTGACAACGGACAACAATATGGTTGGATGGGGTAGAAATTTATACGTTACAAATGACATCGGTGGTGGAATTGGCGATGGTTCGTTAGATGGTGAGTATAAAATGTGAAAAACTAATTTTTAGATAAAGCATTTCCTGTACTTGTTAGTCGTGGACAGATCGGTAGCAGAACAATCAAGTCAATAGATTTAGGCTACCATGGAGTTGCATTAACAAATGACAACTATGTTTATAGTTGGGGTTGCAATAGATATGGACAAGTTAGTCCACCAACATATAATGCATATCAACCAAGTAATTTATCAAACAGTTCTAACAATCTAGTTTTAGTACCAGTTCTCGTCAACACAACTATAATGGCAGGTAAAAATATCACACAAGCGGCAGCTGGTACTTTTATCACCTTTGCGTTGACTAGTGATAACAAACTGTACTCTTGGGGTACATTGGTGTACGTCTCAAGCACGAGTAACTATTTAGCAACAAGTCTCACCGTGTTGGGACTTGGTGATGGTAAAACAAATCAAAGTTCAGTGCCTGTTGCCGTAGATGTAACAGCACTTGGTTCTAAAATAATGTCAAGTGTTAGTGCGTCTTCCAGTTACGCAATGTTACTAACAACTGATGGTGCGGTATTTGTATTTGGTGATAAATTCATCGTACGTTATTTTGCATTTGAAACTAATCTTTTAGACTGGAAACGGTAGTAGCGTAGTTCGCTTGACATTTGCGAGATGTACAGTGGTTGATGCAATATTTGCTGCAGGGGAGACAGTAACAAAGGTACAACAGTTTATTTCAAATGCAGTAGTCAAGACAAGTAAAGGCAAATATTGGATGTGGGGCGACACCGCACTACCTTATGAACTTTACATCTCTAATTCAAGAATTGGAGTCATTTCGAACTTTCGGTACAATGCTACTGCAAGTCATACTGTTGCTATTACTGATGGTTGCAATTATAACGCCAATCTAACCATACCTTCGTCATCTATTAGTTCATGTGGAAACAAGTTGTACACAATGGGATCAAATCTTTATGGTTTGTTGGGTGATGGTACAAGTGTTATTTCAACAAATCAAAAATCAACACCAACAGCAGTCACAGATGTATTTGAAGGACAATCGGTAGTGAGTGTAGCAATGTCAACATACGTAGCTTTAGCGCTTCTCACGAATGGCACAGTTGCTGTATGGGGACGCAACGATAACTGTAAGAACAATTTTAGACAAGTTACTGACCAATAGATCAAATAATGAAAACACTGACAACAGACAATAGAAATGTACCGTACTTGATAACAACAGATGCATTGACACAGAAAAAAGTTGTTTCAATTGCTATTGGAGTATCAAACTGCATGACACTTACATCAGGTACATTTGGTTCAAATAAACTAACAAAACAGATAGCTTGCTTGTTGGATGGGGAAGAAATGCGTTCGGAGAGATTGGCTATGGAGATCAGGCGATAAAGACGGTACCAGTTAAAACAAATATGATATTGTTTGGCTCTAGAGTTGTAGCGACGCTGGCGATGGGAGAAGAGTTCACGGTTGTGTTAACAGCCGACAATGCACTCCTTTCGTGGGGTAGAAATGACATGGGTCAGCTTGGTGATGGAGCAGCAAGTAGTACGTTTTTATTTAATACTTCTATTCTAACTGGAGCAGCTAAATCTTCTCCTGCTTATGTTTATACTTCTGGTGTACTGGCAAACAAGACAATTAATATATTGAAGGCTGGTGGAAAATATTGCCTCGTATTGACTACTGGTATGTTTAGATTTAACTGCTTACCTTTAGATAACAAGTTGTACTCATGGGGAGGTTTGAATGCAGGAACCTATACAACAGGAGATGGAACAGCATCAACCAGTAGTAATGTACCTGTAAGTGTTAGCATGACAGCTTTTGGAACAAAAACTTTGACCAAAATTACCACTTCAGCTACTACTGCATACGCACTGACAAGTGACGGTTCGCTGTTTGGTATGGGTGAAGCAACCTATCAACTTGTTGGAGAGTCTGGTCCTTTTACAACGTTTACTGCTTTAGTGTTTCCTAATGCATCACTTATTCCTGGAGAAACAATCAGTGATTTTAACCTTGGATTCTCAACAGGAATGTTCATGACAAGTATTGGTCGTGGTTTAACATTGGGTGATGGATCAGTTGGACAACTTGGAAATGGTTTTATAACTGTATCTGTTTTGCCATTTAGTGTTCCATTTGAGATAAAGACGGTGAACAACAGTAAAGTTCTTACAATGGCAGCATCAACTGGAAGAAAGATACCTGATACAAGTAGTGTGACTATGATAATAACTGATGGATGCAGTTACCCATCATCAGCAGTTACAGTAATAGCAAGTTATGCAATGATTAAATGTGATGATCCGAACAAATTATTTGGGTTTGGTAGAAATAACCAAGGACAATTAGGAGGTATGTTGTTGCTTTGCATTACTTATATATTTAAGATGGCACTACTACGAATCGATACTATACACCAACAGAGGTGGACATAAGTGGTGCATTACAAGGTAGTGTAATAGTCAAGGTCGTGGCAGGATATGACTTTTACATTGCCATGACTAGCAGTGGAACTCTGTATGGATGGGGTAATGGATATGACGGTCAAATAGGTGCAGGCGTGGGAACAAGCTTTACACCCGTTGCTGTTAGTTTGAATCCATTATACAACTCTGCTCTGTTTGGTAGGACTGTAGCAGCGCTGGAATGTGGACGTAGTAGCTGTAATGTTATAACAACAGACAACCAACTAATTGGATGGGGTGAGAACCAGTATGGATCAGTTGGAGTTGGAACAGCAAAATCAGGTGTCCAATATCGCGTTCCGATTCCTGCGTTATGCTTAAAAGGAATGATTCACAGCAGCAAAAAAATGACCACAAAGTTATCAGTAGGTTTATACCACAGTGTCGTTTTGGTAGAAAATCAACTCTATGCTTGGGGTTTTAATTCATACGGCCAATTGGGTGATAACACTCAGAGTAAGTCTTTCATTTTGAAGTTGACAACAAAAGACAGTCGATATGTTCCTGTTATGGTACGTCCCAGTGGCATACTTGCAGGTAAAACAGTATCTGCACTTCATTCTGGTGGTCATTTTAATCTAGTTCTAACCACAGGTAGGTGTTTGTTAACCGGTATAAACTAAAATTGTAGAGAACAAACTGTACTCATGGGGTACCTTAATGGATAGTACCACTGGCTCGACTCCACTTGGTGCAGGTGATGGTGGAAACGCAGCTCGCCTAGTACCTGTTTATGTGAACACTAGCATACTAGGATCAGCAGTTATAGCCAAATTAAGTGTCACCATGCACACTGCGCAGATTCTGACTGCAAATGGAGGTATATATGCATTTGGAGATAACAAATATTATCAAGTACTATTATTTTTAAAACTGACATAAAGATTGGTGATGGAACAACAGTAACACGAAGTAATCTTACAGAAAATACCATGATTTATTCGTCTGTAAGTACAACGGAGGTTATTACAGGTATTAAACAAGGGTCTGGAAACGTTATTGTCAAAACTAACTTACGATACTTGATTTGGGGAGATGCAACTGCTGGGCAATACTTTTACACTGACTATCCAACAAAATTGCCAATAGAGCTTCTAATTCCTGGAAAATCACAATACAAGGTAGCAGAACCAGTGTTGTATACTGGACAAGCTAGTACCTATTCAAGTATGATTTTGATCTCAGATGGGTGCACTTACCCAGTTCCAACTATTGTTCATAACAATAATATCACATGCCCTGCAAACAATCAAGCCTACGTTTTTGGAAATACGTACTACAACGGCGTTATGACGATAGTTCCACAGCCAATATCATCCAATTTTTCAAATATGATGATTACAACTGCACAGGCTGGGACAGGGTTTGTAACAGCACTGTCGTCATCAGGAACGTTGTATACATGGGGAACAAATTATAATGGTAAATACAATTGTTAATGTCATCTAACATCTATAGGTAATTTGGGAGATGGAACAACTAATAGCAGAGCTACCCCAACACCTGTTCTAGCCGACGCTACTTCAGCATTGAACAACAGGTACATTGTGGAAGTAGCTTGCAAGTATAGAACTTGCCTCGTTCTCACAAATGACAATACTTTGGTTGCTTGGGGTTACTATGCACGCTCTACATCTGATAGTACAACACCTGTTATCATACCACCAGGTGCAATTGAGACTCGTGAAGTTTTGAAAATTGCAACAGGATATACATTCAATTACGTTTTAACCACTGATAATCTTTTGTTCTCATGGGGTACCTATGTTTCACTTGGAGATATTGCCTTGTATCAAACTACCGGCTATAGATTCATACCACATCCAGTTACTATGGATGGAGCATTGTATGGTAAAACAGTTAGTAGTATATATGCAGGAGGTAATCTTGCAGCCGTGATCACAATAGGTTTGAGAACGTTCAAAATATTAATTGTTAGATTCAAAACTGTATCTTTGGGGTAGTTTACAACTTTACGTCTATGGTATCGGATTAGGAGATAATATAGCAAGCTATGCACCAACTAATGTTTTTCTAGCGGGAGGAAATCCTGTTAGTGCCAGCATAAGTTCATATAATGCGTTTGTGCTCTTAACAAACGGAGTTGTCTATGGGTTTGGTGACAATACTAAACAACAAGTAATGTTAATTTTATATGCTCTTACAGTAATAGCTAGGAGATGGTACTACTACTGCTAGACAGAGTTTTGTGCAAATGGCTGCCCATTCACCTGTTATGTTGGGTAATGAGTACCTTAATGGTGTGGTATCTGGTGAGTATCACACTTTTCTCAAGACAAGTACCGGTAGATATTTAGCGCTTGGAGAAAACATGTTTGGACAAGCAGGTGTTGGCTACTATTCTGGTTGGTCTGGTACATCTGTGCTCTCAACTCCAGTGGAGATTGTCTTGCCAGGTGTAAAAATTTATGACCTATCTGGCTGCGGAAATTTCAATTCAGCTACTGGCATTTTAATTACTGATGGCTGTACCTATGAGTTACCAAATATCAGGCGACCAAACACACCTTCATGTTTCACGTCGTCATTGTTTGGAATGGGTTCTAATGATGTTGGTCAGTTAGGAAACAGTACATCAACTGGTGGAACAAGTGTAACAACTGTCAACATTACTGGCGTATTGAACAATCAAAGGATTATTCATATGACATCAGGACAAGGTTTCACTGTTGCTA
>JAESGV010001229.1_pt1 | contig 10826 bp, 8 predicted proteins | sample 9269781 | NCBI WGS metagenome assembly JAESGV01 (sample SAMN15741586, study PRJNA653496) | algae metagenome | isolation source: Tildeniella torsiva UHER 1998/13D and co-occurring heterotrophs from... | place: Slovakia: Slovak Paradise National Park, Hrabusice, Kosice Region | collected 2000-01-01
CATAACGATAGTGGAACCTGCCAATAACTTTCCTTGCGTATCTATCGCAAATATCTGGTTATCATGCAACGCGACTTGTTTAATATTTTTTACGCTAACTACATCGAGTGGAGGTGGCGTAATCCATCGATCTGATACACATTCTATTGTGTTGTTCGTTATACTGAATTCATCTACGCGAACTTGCACAGGTTCTGGTTTTGTGCCCCACACATTCATTTTGTTTGACTAAAATTGACGCCTTTTTACAAGACCTCTGTTTATTCAAGATTGGTCATCTTTCTTGGTGCGTTTTATTTGCCGCAATCCTGTGTCTAACAAGTTCATAAATGATGAAGACTCCTCTATTTCATACTCTTCGTCTGCCAGAACTCCGTATCTGCTTCTCTGAGGCTTTTCTAATCAGTTCGGCTTGCCCACCTTCTGTTTGCGAGTAAGAATAACCATGATACTCGTGTTGTGGTATAAGTGCGCTATCGTCAATATTTTGGATCTGATAACCCTCAGATTCACCAGACAAGTAGACACCCTCTGGCAGAGTACGTATTGGAGGTCCTAATTGATGCAATGCTGTGAATCTCTTGCCTACAGTCTTTTCTGTAACTATTTCTTTCGCATTTTCCATATCTTGTATAACATGGTAAATTTGCCGAAGCTGATTACCAAATGGAATGTTACGTACAATTGATTTCCATATGATATCACGCATAAGTGCAACAACTACTGCCAGTAACAATGCCGACCAGTAGAACCAATTCAAAGAGACATTAAAGAACTCTCGATAACTTCCTCTGCCTAAATCTCTTACTCCACCCAACACCTTTACGTTCCCAGGAACGATAGCATGAATGATTGGCCAAATATTCGCGTATATCGCGCAAACAACGAACCACGATAGTATAGATCCAAAAATAGATATATAGTGGAATACAGTCCATGTAGCAGATTCTACTCCTACCTTGAGTGAAATGATAATCACTACACACGTGTACACCAAGTACGATAGCATTTCATACTCTGGAGATGCTCCGAAATAGTATGCCGATCCATAAGCAATGGCTAAACACGGAATAAAGAAGCAAATGATCGAATGCCAAACACCACTAATTACCCAACCTGCAAACACTCTCATGTTGAGGTAGTAACTTCGTTGACCCAAAGTGTACAACTGAGGTACTTCCATTGATGCTTCAACACTGACATCTCTGTCAAACAAACCATACACGATGATCGGTAATGACGAAAAGATCAAGTTGAACATGATCAACAGTAAGCTATCATAAATTGTCTTTCCAGTGAATGCATTGAACATTGCAAACCAAAATTGACAAAATTGCAGAGTAATGTTTTTGTAGAAACTATAACAGATTAATCTTGCGATTCTTCGGTAGCTATAGCGACCGTGTACCAATAATAATTTTCTCAAGAACCGGAACTGACCAATAGCATAGTCTGAAGCACGTGCTGCTTGTAAACCTTCTTGTCCACTGATTCCAATACCAATATGTGCTGCTTGAATCATACTAACATCATTGGCACCATCACCGATGGATAGCGTCACTGCACCCTTCAAGTTCTCTTTTACAAGCTTAACAACAAGCGCTTTCTGCAGTGGAGAAACTCGACAACAAATAACACTCTTGCAGTACATACACAATTTCAAAAACGTCAAAGAAAGTGCTTCTTCGTTCGGTAAATCAGCATCAACAGATGCCATCTCGTGCATATGTCGTTCTACAATAGTAGGCTCATGCGCATGCTCTATCCAACTATTCTTTTGTAACACAAGATCCAAACTTGCACCATCTATAATTACAGCCAATCCTTCACCTTCTATCTCATCATTCATTGCTCGTTTCAAGTCAGCACGAATTTGTGACTTGAGTTGTGCACGATTCGTGTTATTTAACGTGACAATACCCATTTGGTTATCTAGTAACGCACAAGCAAATCCAATATTGATTGCCGTTTCTTGTTTATCACCAGTGAGTACCCATATTTTAATACCTGCTTTTGCAAGTTCAGAAATGGTATGTGGTACACCATCTTGTAATTTATCTTCAATTGCTGTCGCACCAACAAGTTCCAGATTCTTTTCGACCATTTCTGCAGCTTGTGTGACTGCTTCTTCTTTATCAACTAAAGACGTGTTCGCCTTCTCGAAAACATTCTTATTCCAATCTTGGTAAAAATCAGGATCAAGTTCAACTTGCGCACAAACGAGTGTACGTAATCCTTCTTCAGCAAATTGTTTCAAATTTTGTAACGTGATGTCGCTATAGCGATTTGGCTTCATCAACTTGTAAATCACGTTATCGGCACCTTTTGTGTATAACATGATCTTGCCTTGTGGTGTTCTGACAATAACACTCATACGTTTCCGCGTAGAGTTGAACTCTAACACGTTTAATAGTTCATACGTTTCTTCTTGGCCATCGGCATCAATGGTAATCGAATTTGGTGTTCTTGATGTAAATTGGAAACCCAAATGCCGAGCTGCAGTCACTAACGCACCTTCATCAGGTGATGCTGCTTGGTAAGCTAATTTTCCATGATTGGTTTCTGGAACAACAGTATGACACACTGCTAAAAGTGTGAAAAACAATCCTATCGAATTGGCTATTTTTTCATCTCTCCATTGTCCATTTAAAATTCGTTCATCGTAAAATGAAAATCCTTCTATCGAAGATGTCCATCCTTCTGGTCGATCATCATGCAAATTAATGTTATTTCGCTTCGCAGCTGCTCTTCCGATCTCTGTCGTTCCTCTACCGTATACTTGTCCATCCACTGAAAATTTCATAAACTCCATCACGTTTTGTGTTAACGTTCCTGTTTTGTCCGAAAAGATGTACTCAACTTGACCCAACTCTTCATTTAAAGAACTTGTTTTTGCCATTGCTGGCATATCAGCTGGTTCGTAGTACATGTCAGCATCTTGATCGATCATCCATCTTGCTTGTAACATTTTTACAAATTCCATACTCACGTATAAACTAATGGGAATGAAATTGTGGAACAAGATGAAAAAGGTGATTATTCCTTGTAACCCTAACTTGGCTCCAGAAATAGGATTTTTGAAATATAAATACCACATCGAGATATGTGATTCTTGCCATGCTGCGATGGCGATACTACACATTACTGTGATGATGATTTGTAATCCAAATAGTGCAAATATCAAACGATTCGTAACACTTTCCATTTTGCTCATCTTGTGTGGTGCATCTTCCGAGTTCATCATGAGTTTACTATGTTTCCCTGTATACACTGTCACACCGTAAATGAATTCTGTATTTTTCAACATGGCTCCGCGTAGTAGAATATTCTCCACTTCGATCGGGTACTGTTTATCCAACTCTATTTTTCCAATAAATTTATATAGTTGGTTATTCGGTGCTTGACAAACGATGGTGCCATTTAATCGTGATAGTTGTGGTACTGTTGTCATTTTCATTGTTTCTGGTAAGGCTCTTCGAATCTTCAAATTGGTTTCACCATCAAGTTGCGACGTTTCAATATAACAAAGTCCACCTGGTTCCGATGTAGATAAGCAAACCAAATCCGTTGGGAAGAATTGATCTTTTTCCACACGAACGATATCACCAACACTATTTGGTTAGTCAACAAAGCGTGCTTACACGACATCTTCCCACCGTGTTTCTAAAAGTACACCATTTCTCATTACTTTTGTTTTCGATTTATTCACTTGTCGATCGGCGATATGGCGTTTCTAAAAAGGTTAATGCGCTTTTAAGCGAGTCGTACCATATCTTCGAAACCATCTTTGATCATTTGGAATATCAAAACGAACGTGAGTGGAATTATTGTTCCGACTCTGCCAGTTGGACTTAGCCCTGAGAATATTTGTAGCATGGATATGATTAAAAAGTAAACATTTGCCACACGTAAAAACTGTTCCAAAATATTTTGAGGAACAAATGTAATAAGATTGTATTTCGCTGTGGAAACTGATTGTTAGGTAGTGTTGAAGCTAAAGTACCAAAATTGTTACAGAATAGATTCTCTTTTGCACCATTGGCTTCAGGTGCATTGATATGTACGGTACGAGAACCAGTTGGAATCTAATTGTTAGCAACAATTAACGAGCAACTACTTTGTTCCATGGAAGCTTCTTCTTCACCTTATTGATGAAGGTTTCCATTTGTTTGGTTGTAACCTCAGTAAACTTGCGTAACGGTTATATTGAAGACTTTTAGATGCTTCTATTAAACTTGAGCTCTTGTCATAAATTTAATGTATTAGGATTTCTGCCACCAGAAACTTTCTTTGTTTCAGACAACCATGGCACAAACATGTACTTTTGTGTTTGAAAACTGCACAGGAGACGCCGCTCATGCAACACAACACTTAGTCTCACTAGTACAACAAAAACTTCGCAAGAAGAAGACATATACAACGCACTCACTACTGTCTTCAGCAAAAAAATTATCAATTTATGACATACAGACCGACAAAATAGTCAAAACAATGGCCGATACAGATGAAGATGGTGTCATAAACATGATACATCGTTCGGCGTTAGATGGAATAATTTGGGCGAGAAAAAGCAGCAGACTATACAAAATTAATTTGAAAACAGATAAAGTACAAGTTTTGCCAAATGCCAAGCCTGGATTCACAATGCTAGAACTAGATAACGGAAATCTTCTATGCGAAACATCAACAAGTGTGGAAGTGTACGATCCAAAGTCAGATACAGGCAAAACATTATTCAAAGTCAAAACCTTTTTGGTTTCGTTTTTACGGTTACGAAGCGGAGACATTCTTATCTCCCATGCCGCACGAGTGGAACACTATTCTGCCAATATGAACCACAAACAGTCTATAGAAAAATCAGGAGCAGAAATGAACTGCAGTATGCTTTTAGAACTCGAACCAGGTATCGTACTCGGTCTACACAAATCAAACAAAATATACAAAATCGATACCAACACAAAATCCATTTCTACATTTTGTTTTTTAAAAGTTGAACCCTACTACATCGTTCCACTTGATAGTGGTAACTTTGCAGTCGCGTGCGAAAGTGGCTCCATACTAATTATATCTCGTGCAGGTACAGTAATAAACGAAATCCAAAACGCAGTAAAATCAGGCGATATTTACACAGTGATCGCACAAGTAGGACCTGACGAAATTCTTTCCCTAAAAGGTGACAGCGTTCTTCGCTGGTGCGCGCGATCAGGAACATGTTTGAAACGAACTCAAGTCCATGCAGATTACATATTCTTCTAACGTGTATCTTTTAATAAATTAATAACATCTCTCAAACAAGTTAACGCAGTGAGCGTACCACCGTCTCCAAGTTCACGATTTGTAGCTGCAACGGAACCCAAATTGTCAGTTTTTAAAATGACACCCATGTCACCACCGGACAGTCCACCAAGGGCATCTGAAAGATCTCTTTGTTCTGCTCTTGCCCATGCTTTGACTTGATCACCTTCTTTCCTTGCTCCTGCAATGTATTTCAACTTTTTACCATTTTGTTTCGCGTTTTGAATTTGTTCTACAGTAATTCCTCTCATACTACTGCGATCGACATCAGAAAGTTTCAAATTTGCTCCTAAAAGTGAGTTTGCAAGAATAACTGCTTTTGCAGAGGCGTCCCAACCATCTACATCTAACGTAGGATCTGTTTCTGCGCATCCTTGATCTTGTGCTATTTTTACACCTTGTTCGTACGTGTGACCGTTATCCATTGCTTCTAAAATAACATTTGTAGTTGCGTTTAAAATGCCTTCGAAACCAGTTACTGTTGAACCAACTAACATGCGATCACGTAACTCGAAAATGGGAAGTGGTGCTCCGACAGCACCTGAAAATCGAATGCTCTTTGAATGTTGTACAATTTGATCCCAATATAATACTAATGCGCCTTTTGAAGCGATAACAACTTTCATTGCACGATTGAGTGCGAATTGTATGTAATCCCAACCTGGTTGTGCGTTTTCAAAGTTGGTACTTGTTGCTTCGATTAATACGTCAGCATTTGCTTTTTCTAAAAACGCATCACCGCATAGTCCTTGTTCTCCAATGGACGCGACCGTTCCGTGTTCTTTTTTTGCTTGTAAAAGCGCTGGAATGTCGAGTCCGTTTTTGTTGGTGATTCCACCTTTTGTATCAGTTACACCAGTTAAAATTAATTTGAACCCGTGACTTTCGTATTGGTCTGAATTTTCGAGAATTAAAGTTGCAACACCTCGTCCGACGTTTCCAAAACCTAATTGAATTATAAAAAAATGTCTTGGTGCTCACCTGTCACGGCAACTTTGATGGTTTGCATTTTTCTGGTTTACAAATTGTAAGGCCTCGATAGCAATTATTAATTTATACTTGTTTCGAATGGCATATGCTAGTTTGAAGAACTCCTAATTTGTTTAATGAAAATTGAATTCTTCAGTATTTTATCTCGAGCATGGACTTCCTTGCATTCTTGCGATTCTTACTGCATCTTCATCGTCCAGCACATCGGATAATGCTCTATACTTTGGTTGTGCTATGCACACTGGACATCCTGAGCATCCTGATTCATCAACCGGAATTGCTGTAGTATAGTGCTTACTGTCACCAAAGCACCATGGTGGGCATCTCTTACAGCTTGCAAAAGGACATCGTTCCAATCTTACTGTTGTATCTTCTTGGATGCAAATAGGGCATTTAAAACATCCATCTGTATCTACAGGTTTTTCCAATCTTGCTCCTGGAGGACATTTGGGTGCCTTGCAGCTTTTCAGCTCGCACTTGTGTGGTGCTGGTGTTTCATCTTCTTGCAAGTGTACTGAGACAACGAGAAACAAAACAACCAACGCTAATCGAATCATTTGTAGTTGACACTGTACTGTTATCAATATCAAACTACCAAACATAACTGCGGATGATGTGACCACAAACATGCGCGTATCAACACTTGAATAACCATAATCGTATTCATTTATTACGGACCTATCACGAATACACTTATACATTTTAAAGCTAGGCACCACGCTTCGTCACTTTGGCGCAACCATTACGGACGTAGTTAAATTTAATAGGAATTAAAAACTGTCGGAGTTAGATATCTCGCGAAATACGTCACAATTGACAACATCTACACCCTAAAAACGTAACGATCTGAGCGGCAAAAATTTAACAAACAAGTTAACTTATTTGGAAATAATAACTATTCTACCGCATATTTGTGCTACAAATAATTTCAAAAGTACTCGAGATACAGCGCTACATGAATCCGTTGTCATTTCAATGTTCACTATCTCTAACCGAATTTTCACATGCACAAGCAATTCTACATAACCACTAGGTCCGTACAAGCACTTTTAGATCGTTCTACAGCACCACAGCAGTTGTAGAGAAATCTATGCTTTGTCTAACTTTAGCACGAGAACTGGGCCTAGTAGTCCAGCGAGCCAAATGTCTGCTACTGCCCAGTTATTGGTCGTGGGTTCGAATCACCCCGATCACAAAACTAACTAACAATTATAGACTATCACAATTCAAGTCAGGAGAAGTAAGGGGATTGAGCGTATGTTGTAGAGATGATCTGTCGGTTGTGATACTAATAATGCTTGCACTTGTACACAGCTCTCAGACAATCGAAGCAACAGAAGTGACATCCATTTTGCAAGAACTGTAGATCTTGAGATCAGAGGTGTCTGTTCTGCTATGTGAAGAGTGGAGTCATAAACCAAAGTCGATTCAACTTTCGAACGTTCCCAGTTCGATTAGCACTTTTTGTTTTTTTGAACTGATTGCACAAATATACATTTTTGTATTTGAAGACGTGCAACGTAATACAAAAATATGTAGTTTTACTACTGCTGTCACTCCTCGTTATCTACAGTGTCAAATACTAACCATTTGCTTGATTCTACGCCTGCCTTGAATGCATGTTTGAGTAATGGGCGATGCCAAGTATAGCTGTTAGTTTCATTGAATTCATGACTCAAAATGTTTGCTTTTACCATCTCCTCACACAATAGCAACTCAGGAAACGTCAAAGGCGCTACAGCATTATTATCACTGTTACACAACTTGGTCAGTAATGTCACAGCAGGATTAGACGATCTCTGTTGTGAAACTGTCTTACACAAGACGTTAAAGATCTCATCTGACTCACGTTGTACCATCGCTTCCACAATTCTCTGTCTGTCATTCTCTGGTATGACAACCTCACCTTGAACGATCTTCTCAATGATATCAAAAGAGCTCGCTGTTTCTTTGCACTGTTCTGGGTAAATCATCCTTGCTTTTGGAACAGCATCTCGCAGGTACTGGAAAATTTGACCAAAATGACCACCCAACTTTATCACATCAGCATTTTGATAAAATGGGTACTTTTCAAGCTCTTTAGCGTCAGCGTATCGTAGCGTATATCTTGCCAAACGAGACGCATGTCCTGGCAACTCTGTTTCAACGTATGTGTGCGAAAGATAGATACCACTTGCTAGCTGTTCTTCGACAAACTGCAACACGTTACCAGCGATCTTCTTACACTCATCATTATTAGCGATGTAATCACTGATAACCACTACAGGAACGAGGTTCTCTAGAGTTCCATAGTTTGGTTGTTTCTTCAAACCACGCAGCACTTCTTTGAGTGCCAACATGATTTCAGGAACTTGTAAATCCTTTTTATCTGTCTTGAGGATACTAAGTGCATCAAGTAATGATTCACGAGGCGTGTTGTTCCTGAGAGTGATATACACTACATTTTTGCGACCCTCAAGTAAATTCTCGATAGTTATGGATTTTCCCGTGTTTGAAGGACCATCCACAAACGAAAGCTGTGGTGGACAGTCGTAATGACAAATTGATTCGGCACCTTGTCTTTTGATATTTGGCAAACCAGGTACCAAGGGAGTGAGCGGAACGGTATTGATAGCTTCTTTTGAATGTCCTCTAATAGGGCGGTATCCCTCTTCTGCCCATTGTCATCATTCCAAATAGGCCATCGATAAATTAAACCGAGGAAAGAAACAAATAAAGCAGCATATGCTGCAACTGTAGTGTGGTATGATTTTCTAGTATCGTCACTTTTGTTTGTGCTTGTTTTCTCGTTTTTTGGTATCGCAGATTTCACAAAAACATCCTCAATCATTGGATTGCTTGCGAGGGATATTTGTTCCTGATTGTATATGCAAAGCGATGTGAACGTTTTGTTGGCGCAACATAGAGGCTTGACAAACCGTCTTGATGCAGTTCTTAGCATTACATTCGATAACAATTTAAACAGTTGAGTCGCCTTACAACATAAACCGCGATAGTGTTACTGTAGACCAAGGCGCAACCCTCATTTTGAGTCTAGAACTTTAGTTTATGTGCAGGATCGCGTTCACATCGTAGCTGCAGTGCTGGATAACATGACAATTATAATATGGACTATAGAAATATCCAATGTCCTCAAAATGAATTCGTCTATCGATAAGTACATGGTGCCCATGATGATTCCGCTCTATGTCCAACGTAGGTAAAGTTTCAAGCTTCGAACAACAGCCTCTGCGCCAAACTACCACCACGCTAGCGAAAAAGATATAAACAGGTCAAAGCTTAAAGCTGAAGTGAATGAAAACCGTATTACGCTAGCATCATGTAGTAATTTCTGAGCTTTTTAAAATACTAAGCAGGCAATAAGGTAGCAACTCGCTGATGTCTAGCAAAGGAACTCAATGTGCCTTGTTTTGTTAACTTGTTGTTCGATATCCAACGCTATTCCGAAGCGAAGAGATCAAAATGTAGAGGCCATTACGGTTAAAGAGGTATATATTTATTGTAAAGAATGATAACTATTGCTAATTAAGGAAGGGCAAGCTGAATTTGAAATAAATATTTTGAACGAACAAGAGGCACAAAAAACAGAGCTCCTGACGATAAGATAAAAAACTTCTGCAGACGCCACATGGACAAGCGTCACAATGGCTATTACGCAAGCCAGTTCACAATTTCTCACGTTGCTTCGCTGAAAACCGCAACACCACAGACACCGGTTTCTATTGATAACGATTCTTCTTCAGAGGATGACGATGATGATAAAAAGAAACCCATGGAGGGAGAAATTCGTTCTCTGGCTGCGTACTTTATGTTTAGCGAAGAGGAAGCTGCGAACAAACTCAACATTTCAAAATCAAAACTAAAACGAATTAAAAAACGACTGAATATAACACGGTGGCCTTACCGACGGGTAAGTGTGAACATGAAAAAGACTAACTGTTGATAGCTACAGAGTTTACAGAAAGAAATTTCAAACATGGAATCCTTGCTGGAAACATCACGACTTCAAGGAGACAACTGTACAGCACTAGAACAACGAATAGCGGCCCTTAAGAGCACCTTACAATTCATAATACGGAATCCTAATATGAGTATGTTTTGTACTTTCCCATCTAACGTTGGTAGTAACGAAATACAGTAACGAGTGTATAATAGAAATTATACAGGTATCAGACCGAGTCAAAATCGAGAATCTTCTCAATCCTTCGGATTTGGAGCACGAATAACCCAAAAAATACATACTAAAACAAACTTGCAATCAAGAGTTTCTCTAGGGCTCATAGCTTCTGTAGAGAGCTTGCTGAGCTCATTGCTTACGTTGGCTTCGCTTTTCTATTTATATTTTTCAATCAAAATATTTTCTCGCAAGGCTAACTCAAACTTCCTATGCCAACATGCATATATGTCGTAGGCAGTAATAAGAATGGTCAGTTGGCTTTGAATGCAAGTGTAGAGTATATGAATACACTTACACCGTTAGTCGTAAACAATGGAGAAAACTTTTCGCCAAGTAGTCCAACAAAAACTTTTCATCCAATGTA
>JAESGV010001230.1_pt1 | contig 10823 bp, 10 predicted proteins | sample 9269781 | NCBI WGS metagenome assembly JAESGV01 (sample SAMN15741586, study PRJNA653496) | algae metagenome | isolation source: Tildeniella torsiva UHER 1998/13D and co-occurring heterotrophs from... | place: Slovakia: Slovak Paradise National Park, Hrabusice, Kosice Region | collected 2000-01-01
GTCATCGTCCAAGTCGACGTTAGATTGTATCCAACTATTTAACTGTTCGATAACTTCTTTTGCGTCACTGATTCGTTTCTGAATTAGTAAAACGATGAACTGACTTGTAAGCGTGTTAATAAAATCTTTTTGTAGTAACGACTCTGCTGCATTGTATACTGTGGTTGGTGGTTTCTTCTCCGTTACTAGTTGAGTTTTTAATTGTTCACGAATAGTTTGTATCAACGTTTGTAGTGTTTGCGAAACGAGTTCAAAGTCTTCTATAAAGTGTTAATTTGTTGGAATCGATTATACTTGTTTGGATGTAACAATGTATGGCTTGTTTGAGTGCATCTAGTTGTGTCGACATGAGTTGGTTACTGAAACGTGGGATTGATTGTGGTACAGTTGTCGTTGATGCGAGTGCTTTGATCGGATTTCGAGATGCATACTGATAACTCTTCACAAAATTGGCACCTGCTTCTTCATACCTGCATAGTACTTTTAATGTCGCTCCCAGTTCAAAATATAACGTTGCGCACATGGAAAACTCGTTTTGTTGTTCGTACACGACTATTGCTTGTTCGAAAGCATCTGTTGCTTCTCTAACAAACTCTTCTGCAGTAAAATAATGTGTTTCGAATTCGTCTCTCAAGGAGCTTTGTGCGAATATTCTTCCTAACGTTGTTAAATATTATTGCGTGCATGTACCTGCGTGAACAAAAAAGTAAGCGCTTCGCAGTGGTGTTTTGTTGGAGACTTCGCAACTAAAAAATTAACAACGACTGTGATAGTACGTACGAGGCTGCCGATAGCATTGATAGTGCCGAATAATGTTTTTGTCCAGTTCTTTGCAGATCGATACCCAGATTCGTGAATTGTTCTGCTATTAACGAGAAGGGAACCTTTCGAAACATTCGTCTTTGTGGTTAGAAATTGCTCTGCACTCACTTCTTAAGACGCTCCGATATCTTGTGATATTCGTCCAACACATCCACTTTTAACCCTTCCATGAATCCAACTTTACTACTTGTAACAACAAAGTAGCAACTGTAATAACACAAAAAAATCGTAGAACTTCAGAGTTTGTGTTTTACCGCCGGTTTAATTGCGACCTTACCATGACTGTTGCCAGCAATACAATTCTAAGACAGACAAAGAAAACACGTGACGAATTTTATAAACGGTTGTATATTGTACGCTACAAATTAAATACCAACTTCTTCAGGCTTCATTAGACCACAATACGCAAGACCATCACACAACTTCACACATCCCTTGTCACCTTTTACTGGCAGTACCATTGATATGAACTTCATGACAGATGGATGATTTGGGTGCGTATCAGAATCTACCGACATCCATTCCTGCCCTTTAGTAACAACAGTATTACCAACAGCTGCAAGTAGTTCATGAAGACAAGATGTTCTATATAACCCTTTTCCCAGGTGTTTAACTATCAATATGTCAAAAGTAAAACTCGTTCGCTTACTATGTGGCACATTAGCATAATATTTGTCTGCATCATCCACAGACTTGCCTGCCTCTTTAAAAGCTTCTTCATTCCAAATCACTACAAGCAGCCCTTGTTCAGGATATACGCTTTGTAACAACCATTCTGGAATGTCGTTAATTAATTCTGGTGCTTTAGTTATGTCCTTTTTCAATTTTTTAATCAATTCATTATAGGTAATAGGCGCTTGTTTTTTGCTTTGCTGTGCTACTTTTGCTTTTGTCATCTGTAATAACTAAATAACTAGGGTCTCAGTTACTGAAGTGTTAATTTAGCGATTTCCAAGTTGTGTATTGTAAGTAGTTGTAATTAAATAGTATTTCGTCATACATTCACTTATATTAAAGGTTTATTAATATGTTTGTATAGTCTTAGTATTTTCCTACATTTTCTTTGTGAACAAATTACAAGATAAAACTCATTAAACAAGTTATATTTAACTTATATTCTTATTAAAAGTATTTTACATATTATTTATACTATTAAGTTGAAATCAAACATCAGATTTAATATATTAGAATACTAATATGAGTTTTATACTGAAAATTAATATTTATAGGTTATAATAACTTAATAAGATCTAAATAAAATAATAATGAGTTAAAATTAACTATTTTTATTATTAATATAAATTAAACTATTATTTAACTTGATTTTAATTTGAATATTTGTTAATTAAATAGTGCAACTGAATCATTACATAGTAATGAAACAAGTGAACAAAAGAAAATTAAAAAAAATTTAAAATATGACCTTTAACAAATATAAAAGATATAAGAACAAAAAGTAAAAGAAACAAAAAAGCAACAATATAAAAAAATATTATTAATAAAATATAAGATGACATTATATATAAAAATATTTTTAAAATATTTTAAAAATATTAACTTAATTTCTAAAGATTCAAAATCATTAATTTAAATGTTTTATATAACTATTAAAGTTTTAATATAAGTAGTAAATGAGATAAAAGGCAAAAAGAAAAAGAAATATATTGATATTAAAATATAATTTGATTTTATTTTAATAAATACAATAACAAATATATTATATCATAGATTTTAAATATATAAAATATATATAAATAAGATTATTTAAATATATATTATTGCTTTTATATCACAAAATTTTTTACATAAGTAGTACTGTTAATAAAAAAATAAATGCTCTTTTTTCAACTATTGTATATAAATAATAAATAGATAGCTATTAAACAGTATCTCATTTTAAATATTTAAACAAGTATATTTTTAGATCAATAATACTATATTGCAATATTAATTATAATAAATATCATTTTATGTGTTTAGCAAAGCTTAATAAAAGGATATACAAACTTTAAGCCACTTATTGACTATAATTTGTCTACTTTAACACCTTTTACACATGTAAGTGCAATTATAATAATGATCTTTCACTATGTATTAAGCATATAAAACTTGCTACTTTAGATAAATTAACAAGAACTATGCAAGAAGAAGAATTTTAAAGGCTTAAAAGAGAGAATCTGATTAAAAAACAGGAAATAACTAAGCAAAAAAAGTTATAAAAAGCTATTAATGCTTTAATATAAGTAGCTACAGGACAAGCAGAATTAAAGCAACAAAAAATTACTGAAAAAGCTAAAAAGACTAAAAATAAAGAAAAAAAAAGAAGATAACTATGATAAAGAGAAAAAAGAAGTACTTCTTTCACCCAGGTGAAGAAGAAGAATTTACTATGCAGATTTGACAGAAAATAAAGCTAAATCTGCTGTATTCAAAAAGTGTAAGATAGAAGAAAGTTTTACTAGTGATAATAACACTTAACCATTGTTAAAACGCTATAAAAAGTCACTTGAAGCAAAGATGCAAGGTAAAAGACATGAAAAAGGACATAATAAAAGATGTAAAAGAGGAAATAAAAGCTTTTCAGTGTTATTATCTTAAACAAATGAATAAAAGCTTATTTCTTCAAACTTAATATATAAAAAGTTGCAAGTTGTAACTTTAAAAAAACATATTTTTTTTATAAATTACTTTTGTTAAAGATTTAATTTTATAAAAAAATACAACTTGATAGTTAAATCCCACTTTTTACATTTTAAACTACAATAGCCTTTTTTAAAATGTTTAAATATATTTATATATACTTTTTTTAAAAAAGTAATATTTAAAACTTAATTATTTTTAGATAAAGTTACTTTACTTTTTATTATCTAGCTCTTTATTTTTAAGTTGATAAACAAAATTTATAAACTTAGTTTTATATCTTTCTTGTTAAAAGCTTCTGAAAAGAAGTCATTTTCATAGTTATCAACTTTATAAGCAGTATTAAAGTTAATATCTTTAATAAGAGCAAAATTTTAAAAGTAGCAACTTTATTTTTAATAGTATTGTTGCTACTCTTTAAAAAACTTAAAAGACTTTTTTAACCTTGTTAAATATATTTGCTATAGTAATAAATTTTCTTTTATAAATTTTGATAGTAATATATTTAATAATATGTTTTTAATGTCATTTTTTTCAACTTTATCATTATTATTATTTATGATAACAGCTGATTTAATAATATTTTAACTGTTTTTGTCTAATAGTAATATTTTAATATAATTTATAACAAAATATTTAAATTATTGCTTGAATTTATTTTACATAATAAGATTTATTACCAACTTATACAATACTTTGAATTTAATAGCTTTAACATCTTTGTCACTTATGTAGTGCTTTATTTTTGTTTGATATAACAGTTTTTTAATCAACTTTAAAAGAAAAAAGTTGTTATTTATTTTGTATTAAAACTATTAAAGTTAACTAGCTATTAATTGATTAAATTAACTAAAATTAAATTATAAACTTAGAATTACAACTTTATTATCTTCTTTTATTATGTAAAGCACATTAATATAGTTTTACACTCATATTAATTTGAATTTAAAATACTTTTAGTTATACTTCTTGTGCAACATTATATTTATTGAAAATATATTTAAATTTTTAATTGAGCAGCTTTTTGATCATTTATTTGTTAACAATAATACTGTTACTTACATAGTAAAACACATTAACTTATTTTATATCTTTACTACTACTTTATTAAACTTTAATTTACAATAATGTAACAACTATTACAGGTTTAAAAGAATATTTACATTATAATATTATGGTCAATTATAAGTAAAAGAATATTTCTATTATAACTAATGCTATATTAGTTTTATTGCACAAAAACTCTACAAGTTTATCAAAAATTCTTTATAAACATTGTAATAATGAATATTAAAAGCAAATAAGAATAAAAGTTGCTTTTTTAAATAATTTAAACAAGTAAAATAATTATTTAGCTGATAACTTTAATGAAAATCTTACAAGAAATGTAAAGTAGGTTTTTAATGTATAATATGTATATTATAACTTTGCAAATATATTTAATTATTAGATGAGGCTAATAACAGTATGTTGTCTTTTGTTAATCTTTTGACCAGCATTGACAAATATCTTCTTTGTTTCAATTTGAAGTATTTGAGAACCAATAAGAGCTAAACTTACATGTTTTCACAAGTAAGTCTTATTTCTTGTATGACAGCATACAACTAGTACATGTTTACACAAATGACAAGCTTTGTAAGTTTAAAATAAGTTAGTTGTTCTGGTTAACTCAAAGTTGCAAATTACAGCTTTGAAAATTAACATACTTTACAACAAGATAAGCACTACATCCATGTCCAGTTTGTATCACTTGTATTTATGTTAAATTACTGTAGATTTCTAGCAGAATCAAAATTATTTATAATTGTGCATGGCTTATATTCATGCTTAACAATTGTTACAGATCCACAATTGAATATGTTTTCAAGCTCTGCTTTATAAATGTTTGCTTCTGCCGTTGTAGTATTTGCCAATACTTTTATAGAGTATGAAAACCACAAAACCTTTGATAAAACCCCTTTTTTGATTATAAATAGTTATATAAAGTCACAAATTGCAACTTACCTTTTGTTTTACTTCTTTAATGTACAAATCAAAGTTATATCTGTTATTAACCTTATTGATAAAAGCAGCTATGTATAAGTTCACATTACTGTCGGAAAGCCACTGGTAGCTTTCAACACAAAATACCTTTTCTTCTATAATGAGGTACTTTTTTTTTAAATACTTGCTAACAAACTTTTTAGCTTCATTTGTCTCTATATCTAAACATATACTCTTGCTAACTTCAACAATTAATGCTCTAACTGACCTTTTTGTGCAAATGTCAAGATTTTTACACACTGCAATAGCATAATACTTTTTAGTAATAGTCAAATCTAGAACTTTAAGAATATATTCAAGCTATTTTGATTAAAAAATATGTAATTTATACTTATATTGTTTACCTTTGCTACTTTGCAGAGTAACATAGACTTACATTATAGTATGGATTTTTATGCATGAATGCCTGGAGTTAAGTTATACTTTTTAATATTACTAAAGTGTTTACAGGTATTACTATGAAAAGTAACTCTAGAAATTGAACAATTAAATAATATAGTGTTTTCAGTTTGATTATACTATCAAGCTTCTTGTTAGGAAACTTTGCCTTGCAGAACACCTTCTATGAGTTATTATACTTTTCTTGCAAATTACTATTACTATGGAATAAATTGAATGCATGCTTAATTAACATTTTTTGATAAATCTTAGCATATAAAATTAGAGTATTGCTAACTTGTTTAGTGTAATTAGCAATAATGTAATGCTTTTTAATCTGTTTGGCAGTATCTTCACTAAGTTGTTGATAAACCTCTCTAAGCCCATCAACAAACATATTTCTGCTGCTAAGAACATCTTGTAATAGTGTAATCTCTTTTAGTGTTTCTTTATTAGAACCTAATTTCTCAATCTTCTTTATTTAAACTACAAGGTTGTAATATTAAGCAAATATTCTGTTGTACAATAAATACTTTTATTTAAGATTGTCTTTTTACATGTGAGCTTGTCTCTTGCCCTTTTTCTTTGACATAAAGTCCTTTTCCTTTTTATTGCTTTTGACTACAAACTTTAAAGTTTTTAGTTTGTTCAAGTTACAACTTGCAACCTTGTCTAATGAACTTTTCATATTGGCTGCAGTGTCAGTAGCAGTGCTTTTAGCCTGTGAGTAAGTAATAACACCACAAACTTCAATAGAAGCCTCAACATTAATTTTAAGCTTGTTTACATTAAGCCTGTCAGTTGTTTTGTCATTATTAAAGTTTAAATTGTCATTTGTCTTTACAGCTGCTTTGTCTTGTTTTTTAATAAACACAAACATATCTACTTAAATAAAACGAGATATAAAGAAATTCTTAAATGTGAATAAAAAATTTATAAAAATTACTGTTGAATGTCTTTTGCCTGGTTTTAATAATTTTAGTGACCTGCTTTTTGGATTTTTTTACATGTGGTTTTACTTTGGCGAATGAAGTTTCTATAATATTTTTAAGTATCAAGACAACATTTAAATCACTTGTATTAATCATACTCGCAATTAAATCTTCTGTACTCACTATATATACACATTGCACATTCTTTGAATTGTTTAATAGCTCGCATACAACAGCAGTTAAGTCAATAGTAACTGTCTTCTTCATTAACATATTTCTTTTTTTTTTGATAAAAAAGTCGCAACTTGCAACTTTAAAGTTGATTAACTGTTGATTTAAACAAGTGGCAAAAGTAGCTGTTATTTTTTCAAGTTAATCAGCCAAGTTGCAACTTGCAACTTTAACAATTTACTATTAAACAAATATTATGAACTAAGATGATTATATCAAGCTAATTTAATTGTGTATTGTATATTATAATACTGATGTATAGACATACATACTATTCATGTCTGAATGCAAGATATTATTATTACACTCTTTTGTTCAAAGCATCAGTTTAACTTAGACGCACCAGTTTCTTATTAAGTCATGGAACTGTAATTTTATATTAACAAATGTAGCTGTAAAGTGTTTATTAGATGTAACATTATGCATGTTAATGTTTAAAGCAGATTTTCTAAATGTTACTGATTAATAATGTGATAAATGTATACTGGAAAAACAACAGTATGTCAACAAAGTTTATTGCTATTGTTCTTATTAAACACATATATTTTCACTTTGAGCATAATAAATCTTTTCATTATATAAATATATACAAACACTGTTCTACACTCACTATATGTTAGAAATTCTTTGTTATAACAAAGTTTGGTGGTCTAATATGACGTTTAATATGTAGCAAAGTTATGTGACAAGTATAATCACACAAAATACCAATTTTGTCAATAATTTAAAAAGACATCTAATTGCACCTAGCTTTATATACATCTACCAGTTAAAAAAATATATTGTACACTTGGCAATGCTTTAAAAAATTTAAGATACACTTAATTTGACATTAGCAGAGCAAAGCAAGCATGTTGTAGTTATTGATGGAGAGGTTTTAATCATTAAAGTATAGTGTATTATATTTTTACATATGCAATATCTATAATATTACATCTATTTTATCAAAAATGTTGCAGACAAGATAAAATATAAGATGAAAGCAGTGATTAAACATCAACAAAAGGAAGTTATATTACTGCTTCATGGAGATAAAGCAGTTGATAGACCAAGATTAATTGATAAATTTCTATTATAGATGAAAGTTATAATGTAAGCATCCTTTTAAAATTATTAACTTAATTTTAGCAATAAGCTGTTTAATACAAAAGAAGGAGTTAATTCATAAAATAGAAAATTGTTACTTAACTATTTGTTTAAAAAAAGATCTTTATACTAAGATTTAAAATATCAACAATAATAAGAGCAAAATCAGATCTTTTAGATAGAGAGTATATGATAATTAACCTAGTAGAATTGTTTAATAACATGATACAGCTTGTTATATTAACAAATTGCAAGTGCTCTTAGTTTTATTTGTCACAAAAAATCATTGAATTTTTTAATAACACGCAGATTGAAATAGCTATAAAATATTAGAACTATGATGGATTTGCACTTTACTCATCATTTAAGCCTTAAAAAACTCTATATATAGAGTTAACAGATGTTTTGATGTGTTTACATATCTTGCTGATTTACTAAATAGTAAAGATATTAATACTGCATTTTATAACAAAAATCTTATCACTGAAGCAATTTCACAATATTGTAGTGAATTTGCTGATTATAGTGATAAAAATATTGATAAAGCTGCTATAACTCTCAAATATGCTACTGTACAGCCAGATCAAACTGCATGTGGCTACTATATTTGTATGTGCATTAATTTATTTCTTTCAGGATATTTGACAAGCTTTATGACAGAGGATGAACTAATTTCTTTAATGTATAAGGCTGCTCATAATGTAAGAATTAGTATGTATAAGTTTTTGCAAGATTTAAAAACAGTTACAATATCTCACTTTGAGCATTTAGACAAGTCATTTTCTAGATTAACAGTGCTATATTACAATATTGAAAAGAATACCAATAAAGCAGCTGTTCAAAGCAGTGCCAAAAAAACTTCAAGCTGCACACCTGCTCCAAAAAAAGGCATAAGCAGTTCAAAGAAGTGGTTGAATTTTGACAGTAACTTTAAATCACCTATTGACTATAATTTGTTTACTTTTGCATCTTTTACACTTATAAGGGCAGCTTATAATGAAAATTTTTTACCAGGTACCAAGTGCATAAAACTTACTACCTCAGATAAATTAGCAAGATTTTTGTAAAAAGAAGAATTTTAAAGGCTTGAAAGAGAGAATTTGGCTAAAGATTAGAAAATAGCTGAGCAAAAAGAGTTACAAAAAGTTATTGACAATTTAATGCAAGCAGAATTAAAGCAATAAAAAATTGCAGAAAAAGTTAAAAAGACTGGAGATAAAGTAGAAGAAAAAGAAAGTAAATGTGATAAAAAAAAGAAAGAAGTACTTCTATCACCTAGACAAAGAAGAAAAATTCATTATGCAGATTTGACAAAGAACAAATTTAAATCTGTTGCATTTAAAAAGTGTAAGATAGAAAAAAGCTCTGCTAGTGATAATGACACTTAGCTATCACCAAAACGCTGCAAGAAGTCACTTGAAGCAAAGGTGCACGGCAGAAAACGTGGAAAAGGACGCAGCAGAGGATGTAGAAGAGGATTTGAAAGCTTTCCAGTGTCATCATCTCAAACAAATAAATAAAAATTATTTTGTCAAACTTAATTTATAAGAAGTTGCAAGTTGCAACTTCAAAAAGTAATATTTATTCTGTAAATTACTTTTGCTAAAGATTTAATTTCATAAAATAACACATTTCTAATTTGTTTGACTTATTTGCTAATAAAGTAAAAAAGAATAAAGATAAAATCTTATATTTGATATCAGTAAATTACTGTTTAATATTAATCTTATAATACTAACATATTAATTGTTTCTAATATTAAGTATATTGAAAACAATATCATTAAAGCTTATAAGTATATTTTAAAGGAGAAGCTTTTTATTTTATACACTTATATATTTAAATATAATAAAAACTTTAAAACTGATCTTTAAAAATGATATATAATAAATCTTTTAAAACTTTGGAATATTGTAATGATAATATATAATGTAAAATAAATTAAAATTTAAATGTTCTTATTTTAATTGAAATGATTATCAAATGTTATATAAAACAAGCTATATACTTTAAACTTAGATTATAAAGCAAAAGAAAATTTATTTTAAAAGATAGTATAACATCTTTTGTTTTATTTGCATATACATCAAAGCTTAATATAATAAACTTAATTATATCAGTAAAAGTAGAAGTATATAAGGTTGCTACAAGGCAAATTATAATAAAATCAGATAATATACAAATATTAAAGAGAAATAATAAATTAAATACTGTTAATATATAATATAGTAATAGATAAAGATAAGTTTATATGGTAGATAATACACACAAATGATATTAGATAAATAATTGCTAAGTGTAGCTGTTTTGTTTATCATTTAAAAAGATATATATTCATATAATTTTAGCATATTAAAAGATAACTATAAAAGTGTAACTATTAAGACATTAAATTAATTAAATATAAATATATTAAATCAAATAAATATTGTTATTGCTGCTGTTAAAGTATCTAAGAAACAAAGTAGGCCTCTAAAAGTAGTTTTTAAAGATTAAAAGGGTGTAGTTGCTATAACTCTAAAAGTAAAATCAAAAATTCTTAAAAGCAGTATTACTAGCGTTTTATCTCTTAGCTATACTAAAAGTACAAATGTAAAAGGTTATTTAAAGTTAAAACATTGCATAAAGTATAAAAGCTAAAATAAACTTATTTGTCTTCATTAAAATTTATATTTTTAATAAAGTACTTTT
>JAESGV010001231.1_pt1 | contig 10813 bp, 12 predicted proteins | sample 9269781 | NCBI WGS metagenome assembly JAESGV01 (sample SAMN15741586, study PRJNA653496) | algae metagenome | isolation source: Tildeniella torsiva UHER 1998/13D and co-occurring heterotrophs from... | place: Slovakia: Slovak Paradise National Park, Hrabusice, Kosice Region | collected 2000-01-01
GTGTCCACGATTTTGGGTCTTGGAATTCTGTCATGTTGAAGATGTATGACTTTTGTTTTTGCTGGTCAACTTGTAAACTTTGGTGATTGGTCAATCTGAAATTTGTAATGAGTATTACATTGTCAAGACTGTTCTTGTTGTTAGACGTTCGTTGCGTACTAATGCTTTTGGGAGAGGCACTAAATATATAGTCGATGGAAATGTAGAAAATCGATAGAAGAATGTTAACGAAAACAATGACAATGCGTTTTTTCAACAATTTGATGCTAACGCAAACATCAGCAACTACGAATATATTTGACCGTCCAAACCCGATCACGTTCTTCTACCTAAATGACCTACTGTGCCGTACTTTCGCGAACGACGGCGTGAATTGGAACCTCATAAAGCTATCGCTCAAGTTCAGTAGCAATTCATACTCGAGTTCGTCAAATATTTGAGCAATTGCCTCTTTTGAGACTTCAGTATTTTGCATCAAGTTGGCGTACTTCAATCTTACTTTGTCAGGAACGTTAACTTCCATGAGTGTGCCTTCCTGTACAAACACTTCATAAATATCTTTCGCGAGAGTATGCGCTTCAATAATACTTGTGCAATTCTCCAGTTTCTTTTTGTATTCTCCAAGTTGTTGGTAACACAATAAATTCTCACTACTAAACTCACTCTTGCAGTACGCTTCGAACAATTTCAAATACTTTCCTCTGATACGAAGAATTTTCTCCAATGACGTTTCCTTGCCTTTTTCTTCTGGATCTTCACGTTGCAATGCCAATTTAATTTTCATTTTGGCAACAGAAACAACAACAGAGAAACCAGAGACAAATAAAATAGCAACTTCGACAACCAAGTATAATGCGCGAGAGAAAATCCAAATACCAATGGATGATGGGTTAGACATCTCTGGTCCTGTTGTCGGAATGATATTCAATAATAAACTAGCTGTACCAATCACAACAGCAATTAAACCAAAGATCGCGTCAATGCGAAAATTAAATGGATCTCCTTCACCAAAGTAGTGAACGATACCTTCTTTTTGTTTGATAGAGCGAACAATGTCCCACGCCCAGATAGCAAGTCCAATGGGTAATAGTGATAGTCCAATGACCCCAACAAGAATGGACATTATCAATAATCCGTTTGTGAGTTTCACAGTGTTCCATACGGTACCTGCGAGAACTAGTAAAAGTCCGATTGGTAATAATATCAGTGCTTGTAAGCTGATGACAATAACTGGCACCCAATTTGACGCTATGAAGCGCAATAGTTTCACTCGTTTCATTTTTCTATTTGTTAGTTTAGCGTCATCTAATATTCGAAAAACAAAATATTTCACAAATTGGTGTCCTACTCCGAATGAAAACATGAGTAGAAACACAATGTTGAAAATCATTCGTATTGTGAGAGAGTACGCTGGCCACACGTTTGCGTACTGCCACATTCCTAAATTGTTAAATTGGAAAGGAGTAAAGAGAGCATACCTAGAAACTTTCCGGTATCGTATCCTATGAAGTAGCAAAACGATGCAATGATGGGTACAGGGTATCTGGACTTTACAGGTTGCACATCTCTCCAAATAAACATGAATATCACAAGAATTGTGCGAATAATTACTCCCGCGAACCATATTGTAGTTTCTGGTGTGCCAACGCCTACTACGAGGCTCATTGGAAGGGTTGTGGTGTTGGTGGTGTTGGACATTGTTTGATTTTGCTGATTTACTGACGTGTAACAATTACCAGATGGAAACATTTATTTTCACTATCTGGGACATAGTACTAGAAAAGGATTTGAACGTTTGCGTTTCTGACAGCTAGCTAAACAACTGTAAGTTTAAACGGTTGTGTCATCACTTCTCTGTTGTCGCACAAACTATCATAGTTGTATCGCTTGGCACTGAAGAGCAATCGTGATTGAAAGCAAAAATGTTGAATGGAGTAAATTTTAAAATTGGAATTTCTATTCCTTGGCAACCAGCACAAGAGATTGTTCAAGTGCGAATCTTCGTTACCCCGCAACTATTATTTCTAGTTTTGGAAGTAGTAGCAGTTGCGTTCACAGCTGTACTACAGTAGCTATGAAGCTGTGTCTTACGATATTGCTTCTCATTAGCTGTTCCAAGTCGTTAGTCGATGCTAGATTATTGACATCTCACGCAAAAAAATTCTTAAGAAGCATTGACGACATTCGGTATATTTACTCCTACAATGCTGCGACAACAACAACTGCGACAGCAACGCCAGTGACGACAGTAGCTAGTAGCGGCGGCATAGAAGAAAATGTTAAGGTTTTAATTGGTGTCGGTGCTGCAATAGGATTTACGGCATTGGTGCTGATTATTGTCGGTATTCTAGCCGCAGTAGCTTTCATTCTCGTTCGCAAAACGCTAGCTCGACGTACTGTCTACACGAAACCTACAATGGAAAAAGTTGAGAAAATAAAATCAAAAGAAGAGATAGCTGCTGAAGAGGAGGAAGAGAGACGGCAGCGAGAGATGTACAAGTACGATGCATTTGGACAAGAGGAACTCACATCAGCGAATGGTGATGTGTAGCGTTATGACATTATTTCTAAATGGACGAACTTAAAACTGACATACCACCGACAACTACTAAATTAACTATTTATGAGATGATACATTTCCTCTTTTTCTTTTTCTTGTCCATTGGCTTCTCGCCAAACAAATATTCCTTTTTAGCGTTATTTTCTTTGACAATAGTTCGTATTAAATCCCACATACAATCTTGAACTTGATTTGAATCTTTTACACTACCTTCCGAGAGTATTGGTTCATACTTGAGTACATCTCGGATGTTTTGTTTTGTGTACGACTCTAGTTTCGGTGAATTTGGTACATCGCCATTCCCGAAAAATACGAGTGGTATCCGTAGGGTGTCTTTTACTCGCTCCAAATGTGTTAGATGATCACGTAGCAGATTTTGTAGAGATTGTCGATTTGCCTTGTTATATAAGCACACGAAACCATGGCTGTTTCGCAGGTGAGTATCTCGAAGTGATGTGAATCCGTCTTGAGGTTCGGAGATGGACACATTTACTTGTAGTTGCGCACCATCTAAAAACATTGCTTTTGAAAAAGTAGTAGTATTTGTAGGGTCAAGATCCCTATGACCAAGGAATGTGAATAAAAACGAATTGTTTAGTTCTTCTTCTGGGCCGATGATAGATATCCTTATGTCTACATTGTGAGTATATAAAAATAACAAATTACTTTGTGCTACACCAGGCGCCCCAGGACTGAGTAGAGATAGTTGTCTTTGCATGTTCAGATTTTCTGACGTTTTGCGTTCAATCTATTATTGAGATCATTTATTTTAAGCGTGTCAAGATTACAAGTCATCCGAATCTTATCCTCCGTTGAAATATCGCATTTGGAAGATATGTTAGAGATCACATAATAGTTTCCATCAAGAACACGCGTGAAGAAGTCGTTTGCTAGTCGTGTGTTGCCATTTTGATTGGTCTTCTGAAATAGCTCGAAGCAGTTGATCAGATAACGATGAACGCGACGCTAATCGCTTCTGGAGCAGTTATATGTTCTGTAGCCTCAAGTATATATCTTGATTCATCGTGTCACTCGCGATGCGATGCACGGGCTGCACCAACATCAAAACAATTCGAAAATTGTATGCGCGAATGCGTCATTGGACATAAACCGATGAATAAAGCACGGCCGAATGAAGACCGACTATTCAAAGATCACTTCTATGAGAAAAAAGATATAATGCGAAAGCTTATGAATAAAGATATTTAATTTATGGTCCTTGGAGATGGAGGATGTTGTCGAACTCACTCTTGTCGTCACTGCGATCGCTGGCTCGTTTCGACTCTTTAGCATCGAAAGATTTACTATTAGCCTGCTTTTGCAAGTCATGTGGTGGGTTTTTGAACATGGTAGGTGGAGTTTCTTTACGTACTTCAACTGCCTCTTGAGCTCTTACGAGTCTCAATGTGCTGAACTGTCTTATGATGTTTCTTCTCAACATGATTGATTTATAAATAAATTACGATTAATTTTACAATGTGATCTACACGCCTTTCTTGCTTGCCTGTAGTGAAAATGATATGTTCAAAGGTTTCCTACAATGTGGACAATGCATGGTATTTCCAGTATCATGAACATTCGCGAATAGTTTCTTCCGTTTCGCATTCGCAGTAAAGAACTCTTCAAACTCGGTCTTCTCTTGTGCGTGGTCACTTAAGGTAACCATACTTTCTGCATGATGCAAATGAGTATGATCATGCGATCTAACACGTTCGTGAGTAGGTACACGCTCATGATGTGGTTTAAACGATTGTCCTGCTGTAGATGCACTTCTCTTTCGTGTTTCCATCTCTCCACTAGGCATGCTATGCGATTCTTCCAGTTTATGATGTTCTTCTTTTGAAATAACAGCTAACGACTGCGCATGAAGTGGTTGATGCGCATGCGAATTCATCGCTGGGTGATTTTGCAAATGATTTGGAGCATCTAAATTATGGTTTTGCTCTTCTTCTGTTCTTGGTGTTCTCCTACGTACCTCCTTCTCTCCAAACAAGTTATTCATCCACCCAGATTTATTATGCAAATTAACAGTCTTCTCCACAGGTGGTGGTGGTTCATCTAACGCTACATTTGGTGCATTAGGAGAATTTCCCTTTTTTAAATTATTTCTTCTTTTCACAATCAAATCTCGTACATCTTTTTTTCTTGCTTCTAATTTTTCTTTATCTCTTCTTTGTTTTTCTTTTGCACGCTCTTTTTTTGCTTGAATTTGTTTCAACGCGTGAATACGTTCTTCTTGCATTTGATCCAAAAACGCAGCGTTGAAAATGGACACCGGAATACTCATAAAAATGAAAGCGACGGCAATGAATAAACATACAAAAAATTTTCCAAGTCCCGTTACTGGTGTTACATCTCCGTAACCGACTGTAAATATGGTTACTACAGTAAAATAAAAAGATCGCAAAATGGATTGGAATTTGTCTGGTTGTGCATCTTTTTCAATGTAATACATGACAACGCTCATTAATAAGAGCAGGAAAAATATCACGAAAAAGGCGGTCATAAGATCGGCCGATCTACGATAGAATACGAGACCAATAGTTCGTAGCGTTCGAACGGATTCTTGCAAACGAAATAGTCGAAGTAGTCGCACGAGTCTCCACGCTGCTAGTGCATATGTATGTTCATAATGCGTTGCGGAAATGAATCCCGTTGTGACGACGCGCTCTGCGATTAAAATTAAAGCGATAAAACTTGGTATAGTTGACACCAAATCAATAAGCGAACTGAATGAAAAAACAAATCGAATTCTTCCAAATATAGCGCCATAGTGCAAATAATATTGATTACTCTGGCATGTCACAAATCGTAGAAAATATTCTGTAATATAAACCCACATGGCAAAGATTTCTGCCACGAAAAAAAGAAGTAACAATTCTTGGTTTGGTCGTGCTGGGTCAATGATTGTCTGTTCAGTCGTCTATCGTTTGTTAGTTTGTTTCACAGTGTTTACGATGGCGAATGTTATGCATGTCCCCAGTGTTAAAACAATCATGAATAATTGCCATAGTTTGCCTAGCATAGTTCTACCGATTAGTTTGTGTTGCTTGCTCTTACGTGTGAGCATCTTGCTCCAATGTATTCCAAACAAATTCACTACTTCGTTCATAAGACTCTAGAAAGAACAGAACAGGTGCCGGTATGTTACTGGTCTTGTGTCTAGATTTACTTTTCTCAACTTGGTTGTTTAAGTGTTGTATAAAAGATGGAATTCCTCCCGTTACGCCATAATCGTTACTATTATCTACTGAGAGTGCATTTAGGTTATCCATTGAAGACTGCAGCCCTGATAATTCGATACTAGGGCGAAACAGTTGGTCTTCACTCGGCGATGTTTTCATGATTGTTTTTCGAGTTGCGCTGCTCGATAAAGGCGCTTTGGGCGAAGAGCGGTTCAGTACATCATCGTCTATGACCACCTCAACAATAGGAACGTCTGCCAACATGACATCGGGCGAGGCGTTCATTAATGCACAGCAGTTTTTGGCAACGGTTCTTTTTATTGTAAGCTGCTATTGATAGTGCATCAGAAAAGCTTCAAATAACGATGAGCAGGCTACTACAGTCATACTTGAGGGCGTTAGAACATTCTCCAAACATCACAAAGGCTCTAACCGCTGGTACATTGCTTGGATTAGGTGATTCCCTTTCGCAAGGAATCGAAAGATATTACGGTTATGGATCTGGACATTATGATTTTGCACGTACAGCAAAAATGTCGTCATTCGGCCTATTCGTCGTAGGACCAATGCTGCACCAATGGTACAAAGTGTTAAACAAATTAGCACCCAAACCATCGTTGCTACCAGGCGCACCGCCACTCACGAAAACACAGCAAGTTATAGGAGGAATGAAGCAAGTAGCAGTTGATCAGATACTATTTTCTGGACCGTCATTAGCGCTGTTTTTCTTTTATATGAATCTGATCGAGGGAAAGAGTTGGTCAGAAGTGTACAACAAATTAGCAGCTGTGTTTTGGCCTACGTTAATTGTTAATTGGAAAGTATGGCCGGTTGTACAATTCAGTATGTTATGTTTTCAACTCTAACCATTAGTTAATTTTACATTTGTACCGCTGCAACTACGCGTACTTGTAGTTAATGCAGTGAGCATTCTATGGAATGCATATTTAAGTTTTGTTCAATTTAAAAAGTAAAGTCCAATCTTTTAACAAGAGCTGAATTATGTGTCTACCTTGGCACTGCTCTCGTTGAGTTTAACTGTTGCGTTTAGCTTGTAAAACGATATGGCCGGAGCTATTTTCCGCGCAGGCCGCATGTGCCATAAAAACGAACTCAAACGCAATCAAAAACAAAGAAAGTAAGTCACGTTATGCTGTTAGGTTTTGTTGTCAAGATTTTGTTGGTAATTACAAGACCATTTAGATCTCACAAGGACAAAGTCTCTAACCACTCAGCTAGTTTAACCAAGGTCACTCCGCTACAGTTCAATAAGGAGAGAAAGAAATGGGAACACGTTACGAAAATGGAATCTTTTCCAGCTCCAAACTCTATGAAGATAGCTACACACAACGTTCTAAAAACTATGGACTGGCTGTTCGAGTGGGTTGTGAGAAGTCCAGAGCGATTTGCCAAGGAGGTAGAAGTACTGAAAGCACTAGACGCAGATATCATCTCGCTCAACGAAGTGACAGGAGCTTTCATGAAAGTACTACAAGAGCAACAATGGGTTAAAGATAGCTATTATCTCAGTGATGCAGTAGATGGTGAAACTGCTATCAACTCTACAGTAGAGTTCAAAACATACATGGGCAACGTAATTCTCAGTCGCGTACCGTTTAAAGACCTTCATGCGTTCACATTTTCATCAGATTTGAAATTAAGTTTGAAACCAATTATTGGGACGTTCTTCGACAACAACACTACACTGTGCTCAGCTCACACAACTTCGCAGCAAGAGAACACTCACCGAAGAGCGAATGAAATGAAGCAACTTGTTTCATACTTGCCCAATCCAAATACAATCATACTTGGTGACCTGAATCTGCACCTTACTAGCGAGGATACACTGATTCCAGAAATTGGATACAAAGATTTGTGGAGTCCAACTGAAGATGAAAAAGATGGATTCACGTGGGATACAAAACTCAACACAATGTTAGCCAAGATGTTAGTTTCAGATAAACGAAGAATGAGGCTTGATAGAATTCTTGCAAAAGAAGGAGCGCAGTGGAAATGCGACGAACATGGCGTTAGAATATTCGCGAAAGAGCCAGTGTACGAAGGTGGCTATTTAACGTGCTCAGACCACTTCGGATTAGTAGCGAATCTTATACAAAATTAAATTATTTACTATTTTCACAAGATATACTCTACACCGTCCACAATTTCTGTTTTCTCACTAAATGAAAAAATCTTTGGTAGTGCTTGCCTCTCTAATTTTCGTTTTAAAGCGACGCCACACTTATTGCACACTGTGCGAAGTTGTGAATCTTTTCTCCAGCATGGCGTGTTTGTTGTTTGACATTCAGCACAGATTTTACCACTCGTATTTTTGTATTCTTTTTGTGTTCTTTTTTGCTTTTCAATTCGATTAGGTGATCGCGAGATTGTGATGCTTTGTTTTGGTTCAATACGTGGAAGGTTAGCAGGTTGGGGAAGGCCTATTAAGCTTTGCAGTACATATTGTATAGGTAAAGGCGGTGGTGGAGGCTTTGGCAGCGTTGTTGGTGTAGTGAGAAGCATATGTTTGTAACTTTTTGTTGGAAGGATAGTTGTCGAAATTGACAAAGTTGAGTTCATTTATTTTGCTTGCTATTGGGTTTCTTCCTTCTGAACGAAAGCCCACATTTGTTACAGACAGTAATTTGATTGGCTTTTCTCCATAAAGGTGTTTTTGTAGCACCGCATATTGTGCACATTTTTTTGATAGTGGTCGCTGCCGGTATTATGTATAGCTTAGGAATATTTACACAATCAGAATCGTCACAATTAGGCTGTCCTGTGTTAAGTGGGTAATCATCAGCCAACAATTTTTCAACGAACAATTTTGCATCAATTTCTATTTGGTCTGGATCCTTGTCTGAAAGAGACAATTCTGGTAAAGGAGGAGGTGGCGGTTTTGGTAGCGATGTTGGTGTTGCTAATAAAACAGTTTCCTCGCATTCAGTGTTTGTCAGATCTGGTTGGTAAGACTCGCCTTGTAACATTTTCAAATCTAAACTAGGCAAGTAGCTGATGTCAAACGCCTAAAGCGGTTCGCAAGTTTTTGCCTTGTTACTGGATCATGCTCTGTCGCTAGTTCATGAAGTAGCATAATTTATTGGTATTACAGTAATCTTTCATTAAACATTGTTTAACGTAGTCTCTGTATTTCTCTTTCGTCTACTAAAGCTATGAGGTATAAACTTTATCATTTTGTGTGATGGCGTTGGTGGTGGCGGTGGTGGGGGTTGCGTGTAGGGCGTTAATAGTAGTAGCATATACCCTTCAGGACTTTCGTAATGTGGATCATTCAGTGGTTGTAGTGAAGTATAGATATTATGTTGTGTTCTGTGGTTGCTTGCAAACATGTTTCTCCTAGCGTCATATCTTTCCGAAATGGCTGACGCTATATTATCTGAACATGATTTCTCATTGAGCCCGTGTGGCCAGTGCATTATACCGTAGCTTCTACATAGGTGTTTAAATCTATGAACAGATATATTTAAGACAACAGCTGCCTCTGATTGAGATAGGTGAAACAATGATTGTATTTTTTGTTTGGTAGCGTGTTCCTCATCTCTGCTCAACGATTGCTTTCTCTTTGGTCGCTCCTGGTCTACTACGTAGGGCCGGTATCTGTTCACGGTGTTCATCTGTTTTTTGCGTCTGTTTTAAGAGCGATTTGTCTGACGCCTTAGCGATCCAAATCTGAATCAGGCAAGTTGCCACACCTGTGACGATACCATCGTTTCTGTGCTAGTTTTCTATTTTGAAAACGTTGAACTGTTCACACGATGCAAATAGGCAATATTATGAAAAGAGCTATTCTTTCAGAGCTTTTACCTAAGTATTTCTTTGTAAAATGCTCAAACAAATAAAAGGGTGCATTTAATGTGCAAGGTACACGTCCCTATAGCAGGGCAACTTCACATCATAGTCTTCTAACTCACCAACGCGACCATTGGCTGCGACCTGGTCTTCACGAAGGGGTTGAAGCCATATGTGGACTCCGCACGGTTTCCATCTCATGATGGCAATCAAGTGGTTCCGACAATAAAGATTTTCATCTTTACCCGTTCTTGTCTTGAAGCTCAAAGAAAGTGTTGCCAAACAACACCTTAAAGATTGGATTGGATGGTAGGTCCGAAATCGCAGCAGACCATTTGAGGCAAAAATCACATATTAACTGTTGATTCCAATCATATCTACACGTCCAGTTGTCGGTCTTTTGCTTGAGCAAATCAGTGTAGAGTAATCACTTTTTGCAAACAATACTTGGAAGAGCGTACTTGGCGCTTGATTCTATGGGGTAACAGCCCATGGGAGACAATTAAACTTGACTACAGGTCTCATTATTGTTCATCGTCATCACGATCAAACAACTGCCACATCAACAGCAGCGGCTAAAAGACCCGATTGACTTCGTTTTACAAAATTGCTCGGAAAATGCTCAAGCAAATTTTCATTCGACGTTTACGTTTCGTAACATCACAGTGCAGACTATTCTCGCGTATACTTTCGCACGAAAAATTACCAGAGGAGATCACACGATTAGAAGAAGTCATACAAGAAAGCGATGTCGAAAACTCGTACACAAAATACATTGGTAGATTCGCGTTAGAAAAGTGGGACGAAGTAAAAAAATTGGCAGAAGAAGCACTACACACGAAAGAAGATGACGAAAAAGTTATGGACGCCAACGCAGCACTCGCATTTTACTACGTTCACAAGAAAGAATACAACAAAGCTGTCGAAGCGCTAGAAAAAAGTTTCGAATTCGTAGGACCACAACATCCAGAAGGCATAGTAAACATCACCGCCGATCTAATCGAGTTTTTCTGCTCGCAACACATGTTTGTCGAGTGTGAACAATTCATCACACACATGCTAGCCGCAACAAAAAACGAACAACTTTCGCAACACTTGCACCAAGTGAAATCCTCCGTCAATGTATTATTACGAGACGGTCACTTGTTATCACAAGAAAAAACCTACGAACAGTTGGCCATTTCTCCCAACGTTGTCAACGCCATGTCACAAGTCATGCCATACGACTGGCGTGGTTCATACTTGATGGCATTATTTG
>JAESGV010001232.1_pt1 | contig 10803 bp, 5 predicted proteins | sample 9269781 | NCBI WGS metagenome assembly JAESGV01 (sample SAMN15741586, study PRJNA653496) | algae metagenome | isolation source: Tildeniella torsiva UHER 1998/13D and co-occurring heterotrophs from... | place: Slovakia: Slovak Paradise National Park, Hrabusice, Kosice Region | collected 2000-01-01
GTCGCCACATGATGAAAATGGTATATTTGCTCAACAGCAACGTGAAAATCCCAAAGAAGTCAGTTCTTCACTGTGGTTTAACAGTAGTGGAACAAAGCCAAAAATGACTCCATTGATGAACGATTTGCTGGGAAGCTATCGTCAGCAACACGAACAGAACGAAGAGGAAGAGGAAGAAGAGCCTAATCCTTTATGGAATGAATAAATGTTAATGTTCCTCGTTATCTCTTTACAACGTTCCATATCACACATCACTCAGCTTCTAACACAAACATGCTAAAGACCATATTCTTGTTAAGTGTGGTTTCGTATGTTCTATCCTTGAACGCGACAGTGTACATTACACAACATTCTGGAGCTCGTGTAGAACTCAACAAATTCGATCGAACAAACGGGGCTGCAGTCGCAACCTATGATGCAACTCTTGAAACAAAAGGCTGGGACTACTTGTCCGTCGAGTTGGGATCTTCATCGAGCATTGATGATAAGACAAAGGCATTCGCAGCAGGATTTTTGGAAGGCTATTTGACCGCTAACAGAATTTGGACGCACCACCAAAACATGCACCGCTTCACGTGGAACGGAGGTGATATGCCAGAATATGTCGCCAACTTTTTCAAAGAACAACAAAAATGGGTATCCACACAAGTAGACTCTAATCCAAATGATCCATACTGGCAAAACGTTGGTTTTATCAACCAACAATTCCTCGGTCTAGTAGAAGGTTACAACTCTGTTGCATCAAACAAGTTGTCATACACTGAACTCCACACAATGGCATCATTTGGTGATCTTTTTGATATTACCAACATCAAACACTCTGCCAGACCAAACTTTAACAACATGACCACTGATCAAATCAATACCTATGTCAATGAAAACACTCACTGCTCTGCAATCATTAAAGTCGCGCCAGATTTGAGTGATATTTACTTTGGACACACTAGTTGGTTCACATTTACATCCATGACAAGAATCTACAAAAAGTACAAGTTTGACTTCCAAAACCCACTCGTCAAGGCTAAGACTATTGCCTTTTCGTCGTACCCAGCAGTACTAGCATCGAATGACGATTTCTATGTCACTTCACAAAAGATGGTTGTTATCGAGACAACAAATGTCATTATTGATACTAAACTATGGGACTTGGTCAAACCATCTAGTTTATTATGCTGGCAAAGAGCAATGTTGGCTAACAGAATCTCTAGTACTGCTCCAGAGTGGGTTCAAAACTTTGGCAAGTACAACTCTGGTACATATAACAACCAGTTCATGGCGCTTGATCTCAAGTTGTTCATTCCAGGAGAGCCAATTCAAAACAACACGTTATGGATTGCTGAACAAATTCCAGGACTTGTTCAAAGTGAAGATGTCAGTGGTATTCTACAATACGGCTATTGGCCATCATACAACGTTCCATACTCTGCAAACATCAACCAACTGTCAGGTATCTATGACTTGTTGAAGAGACATCCTGATGCAAAACACACTTTGTCGTATCAACAATGTTCACGTGCAACTATTTTCCGTCGTGACCAAACAAAAGTTGATTCGATGGCTGGTATCAAACGTATTTTGAGATATAATGATTACACCAAGGATCCTCTTTCACTTAACAATCCAGGATATGCTATCGCAAGTCGTTTCGATTTGTCTGGTAGTGGTTCATGTGGTGGTGGATATGACTCCAAAGCTTCCAGCTACTCTAGTTTATTGAAGGGTGAAATTTCCATTATCAATGGTCCAACATATGACCAAGTACCAGTGTTTGAAAACAAAGGCCAATGTGGCGCAAGAGAGCCTTTTATTGGACTTCCAAAAGTTTGGAAGTTTGATTGGATAACAGTCAATGCAAATTAAATCTTTGTTTTTGCTTGTAATGATCTTTTAAAGATTTCGGTAAGATTGGAGGCAGAGAAATAGTTAATTTTCACCGTGATACTCTTTATTTTCCTGGTCTTTTGATTTGTTTGTGTTTTTCTTAAAATAGATCTAAAAATCAAAATGCAACTAGCAGAAGAATTGATTGCTCCTGTTGCTAAGGCAGACAAGTTAATTGCAGAAGCAACACCGCTAACATACGCACTTATTGGAACGGTAGGTATTACCGCCACCTCATCTCTTGCGTGCTTGTACTTTCAAAGATCAGTAGCAGATAATTTATTTTTGCAATTTGATCCAACGGTACATGTAATATTATCTCATATTGGTGTGTAATTTTGGGACTTCTAACCACGTAGCTGAAACTATGCTCTGCACTTCAATTATTCTTTCAGCGATGCTCAACAAACCAAATCAATTCAAAACAAGAGTTGCAGGATGGACTTTATTCTACATTGCTTTAATAGGCTTATATGTTTACATTCATGACTCATCAGCTATGCTTCTCACATTGATAGCTGCATGTTTGGGTGTTGGATACACTGCCCTAATTAATGAACCTAGAGCATCGGCAGAGGAACGCGACTCCGCTTGGGTTGCAAATGACGTCAACACAAATACTTTGTCGGCAATCACAATGGCCAATTTGTATGAACTTAGCTCAGCCGCATTGTTGCTCTACAACCCAGTTGGAATTGTGAATGTTTTCACAGGTACACAAACGTATGTAAGCGAAATTGAAACGGTTGCTGCTAGAGCTCTAGCGCTACTCATGATTTCCAAAAGTGTTATTGAAGTAATTCATGCAGCATCCAACAAAAGAGCGGCAGCACTCAGCGGATACCTTCAACTCACTCAAGCCGCTTTGATTGGCTACTACGCATTAGTTGAGAAACAGATTAATGTTGGACTCTTTCTGCTCATTATCTTCGCCAAACTCGCTCTTGGTTCATACTTGCTACTTGCTGAGGAAGAGAAGAGCGGATACGAGAAGCCTGTTGAAGAAGAGCCCGTAGGAGAGTTCTTGAGTAATACTAGCATGGCATAATTTGTAAAAAAAACCGTAAATAATTTAAGCCAACAGCTGGCTAGAGCTGGCATGTATATTTTCACTAGCATTATTCTTTGTATTATATCAGCGTTATGTCATAGCGCAGCGTTTGGAACTGGAACCATCAACCCTAGACCATGTACAGAGGGGTATTATTGTACAGGAGCAACAGTTACCGCGAGTCCATGTCCATCAGGGTCATTTAGCAACAGAACTGGTCTCACACAAGCATCAGAATGCATATTATGTACACCAGGTTCTACTTGTACTGCATCTGGTTTGACTGCTCCTGGTAAGATTTTCGGTGTCGCACTAACGATTACTAGATGGTGTTTGTGGCGCGGGATATTATTGTGGGAGTGGAGCAAAAAATGGGTTAGGTGTGAGTGGAATACTTGGTGGTACTGGCGGTGTATGTCCAATTGGCAACTACTGTCCTGCAGGTTCTTCAGCACCAACAGTATGCCCATTGTCAACTCTTAATCCGAGTCAAGGCATGCAAAATGTTTCTCAATGCCTTCCATGTACAGCAGGTTACTATTGCAACTCAGTTGGACAGTCCACACGTATGTTTTGTATATTGTCTGACTGATTGCAGCAACTGGTCAATGCGCACAAGGATTCTACTGTCCACCAGGTCAAATTGTCGCAAATCCAGCAAATTATTATTGTCCGACTGGGTTTATGTGCAATGTAGGTTCTTCAGCACCAACGCCATGTCCTAACGGTTATTACCAAGGTTGGTTTAGAATTACAAAACTAACAATGCAGATCAAACAACACAATCAACATGCAAAATTTGTCCTGCAGGATTTTCGTGCTCTGGTAACGCGACAACACCAGTTTTATGTCCAATAGGATTTTATTGTCCATCAGGCACTGCGTATCCTATAACATGTCAAAACGGAACGTACGGAACAGTCGGTGGTATATCAACACAAGGAGAATGTACTCAATGTCCAAATGGACACTATTGTAACTCGGGAATAATATCTGGACAATGCCAAGCAGGTTATATTTGTTACTACATGAACGGTGTTGCTAATCCAGTGAACAATTTACCGTACGGTGATGTATGTCCAATTGGATACTACTGTCCGCAGGGAACTATGCTCCCTGTCGCCTGTGGCAATGGAACTGTTGGCTATTCTCCAGGAGAAAAAGATATTACAGCGTGTCAGCCCTGCAAAGCAGGTTACTGGTGCGTGGCGAACAGTGTTATTCCAATGGTATGTTTGTACACTTATATTTAACCACATAGCCATGTCCTGTAGGTTATTACTGCGAAGTACAATCACTACCAAAGCCATGTTTAAATGGAACATACAATCCATCACAGTTCGGTGCAAATAGTACAGCATGCTTGCCATGTGAAACTGGATATTACTGTCCAAGTCAAGCACTCACTACGTATAATACTCATCCGTGTCCGCCAGGTTATTACTGTCCTAGTGGCAGCATACTACCAATCGCCTGCCCTATATCAACATGGAGTAACTCAACAAAAGCAACAGATATAAGCACATGCTCTCCATGTCCTAGTGGATACTACTGTACATTAGAAGCACAGACGATACCCTACGAATGTCCTGCATCTTATTATTGTCCACAAGGATCGGTCAATGCAACAATTTGTCCGCCAGGAAGTCAATGTCCACAACGCAGTGGATACCCAATTGTAAGTCAATTTCAATTATTAATATCAAAGATGTGTAGACCAGGTTATTATTGTCCACTTGGCTCTTCAGCACCAATACTTTGTGGATCGGGAACATATTGTCCCCTTAACTCTAGTACTCCCACATCATGTCCATTAGGATACGTAACAAGAAAAGACGCGTTCTTACGAACAACTGTAGATGACTCGTGTAATATATGTCCACCAGGAACATATGGTAACGACACTTATCGCAGTGTTTGCGATATATGCGAACCAGGATATGTATGCCTTGGAGGAACAACTACAGGAAGGCCAAAAGATCTTGACACACAAGGAGGATATGTATGTCCTATTGGTTATTACTGTCCAGCAGGAACAGTAGTACCAATAGCTTGTAGCGCCGGTACGTTTGGTACTAGTGCTGGACTACCGTCCGCTGCCAGTTGTACAGCATGTCCTGCAGGTAGCTTCCAAAGTTCTGCTGGTAAAGATCACTGCGTACCTTGTGGTTCGAGTGCTACTTCAGTCAGTGGCTCAACTACGTGCAAGTGTACCGGTAATTATCGGTCTTTCCAAGAAACAGATGGTGCGTGTATATGCCAACCAGGCTATGTATACTATGACGAAAACGGTAACTCTATAAGCGCACAAGATGGTGTAATCGATTGTCAACCAATTGTTTACTCTAGGTGCGGTAGTGGTTACGTTCGTAACTACAAGGGTGAGTGCGTACTTCCTGGTAGCGCACAACAATGTGCTGCTGCATGTGGATCGTCATCAGCAGGTTCAGTCAATACACTAGGACTCTGCGACTGCAGTATAGTTACTAATGAAGACCAAATTTGCGACTCTACCTGCCGTCAATCAGAATTAATTATGCAAGTCGATCCTTCGACAGGTCTACTCTCGCTCTATGATCCGACAACGTCTTCGTACATTTCCAAATTTGCAGCCAATAGCGTCAACACAGGAAGTTTGGTCTGCAAATCATCCACTAGTTGTAGATTAAGACCTATGCAAGTATCAGAAAAGGGTTTCAAGGGAATTTACAACCCAACGAGCAACTATGTTGGTGATCTATTGGCTGGAAATGGTACTGGCTACTCATCAGTGAAGTCAAATTCTAGAAGAATATCAGATACAGCACAAACTCAAATCATTGGTGTTTCGCAGCCACTAGTTTGCTTACAGTTAGGAGAGGGTATAATATGGGATATATCAGCATCAAAATCCCACTATCCTATATACCTAAAAGACTCACTTCTCAATACAAATAAGAATTTCGACTATGGAGATTTTAGAAAGTTGTCGGATATCATGAAGAGCAACCTATCGATATCTACATTTTCGTACGTATTTAATGATCCTGGTGTTTATGTATTCTGCGACAATGCCGATCAGAATGTCATGACAGTTATTAGGGTTCTAAATGCGACAGAAAATTGTCCCTCAACTGCATCATTTAAACCAATGACAAGTAGTAATCTAGTACTCCTTGGAATAACGAAGAACAATACGATATTGTTAACACCTGATTGGTTACTCGTTGGTGTACTTCTTGCAGGATTCTTTATCTTCATCATTATCATGATTGCAGGAATTCACTTTTTCCGCACTCGTACTTGGAGAATTGCAGATAGAATCAAGCCAAATTATAGAAGATTGTTACCGTTGACTGTACTGGAAACAAAAGGTGTCGAGTACAGCGGAAAGAGACTATTTGCTACTACTGGAGTAGGAGGTTTCAATGGAGGAGTAATTGATGTGAATAGCCAAGACATTGTTGATTTGGAAGGTTTCAATGTTCGAGTTTTCTATGATAAACTCAAACTACACAATGAAAATGTTCAAGACGAATTGTCCAAACATCAAGAACAAGCCATGCAACTTTATGATCGTATTCGAGCTCAAACAGAGGCTATCCGCACTATGATGGACAAACGACATGCAACAGATGGTCAATATCACAATGACTTGACAGCACGTTTAACTGCGCTAATCGGTCAAGTTGGTAAAGATGATGCTAATCAAGATGAGGTCTTGAGAAATATCGTAGATGAAATCAAGAAGGCCCGACAAGATATTGAAAAAGATAAAACCAATCAAGATGAAAATATGACTGTCGAGTTGGCCAATGCAAAGAATCCAGAAAAGTTGAAGAAGTCGTACAGAATGCAAGACGCGCTACGGGAAAAGATGACTGCACTATGCGACAAGTTGTTAAATACGTTGTCAGAAATACAAAATTTGAGCGATGAAGATAGTCAAGATGTTCAAAAATTAATCAATGATTTCAAACCAAGAATGGATACACTTGTTGCAGAACTCAAACGATACAGGTTGGAGCAAATGGAACACATGGGTGAACGATCTGGAGATGGTATGAACTCTGACATGTTATCTGTACTGAAAGACTTTTTATCAAAGACACTTTCAGATTTACTCAACCAAAAAGGCTTTGATCGCGTTAGTCGATACGAAGACGATGATAACAATATCGACATTGAAGAAGATGAAGAAGATTTCGAATCTGATATCAAGTCAACAAAATCACAACCGAAAGAGTACCAAACTACTACAACTCGTATTGCTGATGGTGTTATTAGCGATGACAGTGACGATGAAAGCATGTCTCGATTATCACCAGAAGAAAGAGTTCAAAGAAAGATTAGGAAACGAAAGGCAAGGTTAAACAAAAAGTTTGAACGAGAAATCGATGCTTTAGATTCTGATTTGGAACAAGATTTGAGACGCGATCGTGAAGAGATGGAGGATAAATACGATCGATTCATGAATGAAGTTTTGAAACGATTGGAACAAAAATTCAGCAAAAATCTAAACAATGCACAAGATGATAAAGAAAAGAAAAAGATTATGGAGGATCATAGCACAGAGTTGGAAAACTTGAAAGATTTGTTCCAGAAAGAAAAAGAGAAACTTGAAGAAGAATTACAAAGTATAAACAACGACAAGAGACATAAAAAGTTACGAATTTTGCAGGAAAAGCATCAAGCAGAAGATGCCATTCGAGAACAAGAAGATGAACTAGACCGCAAAGCATTACAAGACTTTTTCGATCAATCGAAACGCGATGAGAAGGATCTTGATACTAGTGTAGAGCACGAGTTGGAACGACAAAAACAACTCATTGCAAATCGATTGTTGAATAGTCGACAACGTCGTGAGAAACGCCAATCACAAGAACGAGAGGCAATGGATAAAGCGTTAAACCAAGAGGAACGAATCGAAAAAGAAATTTTGGCCAAGAAGAAACATCAACTCGATGAAGTTCAGAAACTATTCCCTGATGTAAAAATAACTGATGATCATGAACAAGAATCAGAGGAAGAGGTACGAAAACGAATGGAAAAGAAACGACACATTAAACGAGAACAATTAGAAAATAATCAGTCACGAGATGCAGAGTCGGAACTCAAAGAACAGGAAGTAGAATTGAATTCGGTTATGCAAAAAATGAATAGAGATTCTGCACAATTTGATACTGCAGCAGAGTTAAACAAGGCTATTCAACAAGCAGAGATTGAAAAGAATTTGGAACTCATGGCGAAACGAAAGCAAGAAAAGAAGCAAAAGTTGGCACTTGAACAAGAAAAGATTAAGAAAGCGTGTGAAATTGAAGAACAATTAGAAAAAGAAAGAATCGATCGTGAACTACAAGAGAAGAAGAACCATGAACTTGAACAAAAGAAACAAAATGTCGACAAACAAATTCAAGAAGCAACTACGGAACAACAACGAAATCAAATCATTGATAACTTTAATCAAGAAAAGAAAGAATATGAACGACAAATGGAATTGTTGAAACAATCTCAAATGGATGATATGCAAAGACGAATCGAAGAAAAGAGACAAAAACAAGAGGACAGGTTGAAACGAAAACATCAAGAAGAACTTGTTCAAGAACTCAAAGAGGAAGAGCGTGTACTTGAACAATCACACAGTACGAAGAGCACAGAACCAGTTGTTCCTACTATTGTTGTAGTTCCTGATAACCTTCAAGAACAAGACCAAAAAGAAATTCAAGAAATTTTGAAGCAACAGCAACAAGAGGAACAGTTATTGTTACAAGAAGAGCAAGAGAATGAGAGGAAGCGTAGACAATCACAAAATAATGAACAAATCAAGAACAAGTTGTTATCAGAGTTTGAACAAGATAAACAAACTTTCGAGCAGAGTCAACTTGCATCAGACCAATTACAAGATCAATTACTACAAGCCAAAATTGACGCAGCGAGGAGAAAATTGAAACACAAACATTCTGTACAGTTACTTGAAACAGAACGAGTACAACGACGAAGAAGAAACGAGTTGATGCGTTCTGAGGCTGTTGAACAAGAAAGAAAAGCAATTCATGATAAGATTGTACGTGATCGAACTACTCAACTTGTTTCTGACGTAATTGACCAAACGTTACGACCTCGACAAGATCGAGAAGTAGAAGAACTTAACCAAGAATTACAACATGCCAAACAACGTGTTTCAAGCATACAACAATCAGAAGAAAAGAAACAACAAGCGTTGACAGATTTGGAACTCGAGTATGCTCAAGAACGAGTTGATATGAAACGTAGACAAATGGAAGAACGACAAGCGTTACAAAATGAATTTAGCAAGTATCAAGAACTCATCAATACAAAGAATGAATCAAGTGATAAAATTAAACACGAATTGGAACAGTTCCAAAAACAAATTGAAATGGAGAAACAACAAACTAGGAATGTAATCGAAGAACAAAAGAGAAGATTAAAAGAACAAATGGAAGCCGATTTGATACAAATAGAGGAAGCAATGAACGATGAAGCGCAGAAAATCAAAGATCAAATTGCAAAAGAAAAGAATAAGATTAACGTTCAAGAATTGTTGGAATACAAGGAACAAGAAGTACAACGAATGTTAGAACAACAAAAGAATATGGAAAAAGATCAACGAGATAAGATATTGAAACAACATGAAATTGATATGACAAGATTCCAAGAAGCACTAAGCGATGAGCGGGAAAGACAATTAAAATTAATGCAAAAGAGAATCGCAGAAATTCAAGCGTTAAAGTTGAAAGAAAAGAGGCAGTATAATGAAGAGAAAGTACAAGGCATGTTTGAAGCAAAGAGAAAACATTCTGGATCACAGTCACAATTGAATTTACCACAAAATAACGTTGCGGAAGCGGTGGTTAAAAAGTGGACCAATTTGTTAAACAAGAACAAATCAGTAACTGATTTACCATTGAATACGATTCCTATTCCAAGTGACGTGTCACAACCTGGATCAGCGAATCCTTCCCCAAGAACTAGTGTGACGAGTGAGAAGGAATGGTTTGACCGATTGGCTAAGAGTCCATTGTATGCCAAATTGAACAAGATTGAAAAATTATTGCTCAAGCAACAGGCAAAGACTTCAGAAGGTAACACGTATTTGGACGATAAAGATGCACAATGGGAGAACGAGGGACAATTGTCAATGTTAGATGCCGAACAACTTTCTGTAACACAGTTTGTTGTGTACAAGTTTGGAGACTTTATAATCAAACTGTTATCATCGCGGTACAAGATTCCAAATTTCAAATTGTTACTCGCAAAGACATTGCCAAAATCGGATTATGCGCATAATGCGTACCGTAACAGTTTCTATTTTGATAGAAATGACAATACATTATACATTAGAGACAAAAGACTGGAGAACGTTGGAGAATTCACGATTTTACTAGTCCATTGTTTGGCTCACTTGACTACCAATGATTTCGAAGATGACAACAATCCTGATTATAAGAGAAATTTCTACAAGATGATGGGCACCTGTTGTCAAGACATTTTCCATCAACGTACAAACAATATAGAACCAAAGTCGCTTACTACAACTGAAATGAAAGATAAATTTAAAGAAGATAAGACAAAATTTGTTTCTGGAATTTTAGATTCACACGTCAAGCAAAGAACGAAAAAGTAATTAATACATTTAAATTTGTTATTTGTACATTTTTTCTTGCTTAATTGTTTGGTGCCGTGTTAATATAATCAAAGTCTTCTTTTTTGTCCCACTTTTTTTGGAGGACACCTTCGCCTATTTTTTCAGACACTTGATTTGTAGCGTTTATAAATCGATTCATGTCTTCTACACGATTTTGGATCATACCCATATTATCTTTATCATTTGCATTTGCTATGGTACGACCTTGTTCTACGTCTATTGCGCT
>JAESGV010001233.1_pt1 | contig 10799 bp, 11 predicted proteins | sample 9269781 | NCBI WGS metagenome assembly JAESGV01 (sample SAMN15741586, study PRJNA653496) | algae metagenome | isolation source: Tildeniella torsiva UHER 1998/13D and co-occurring heterotrophs from... | place: Slovakia: Slovak Paradise National Park, Hrabusice, Kosice Region | collected 2000-01-01
TGTTACACTATGGTTGTACAGATAATCTATCGCTCCTAGAACATCCAAGTGTTCAGTGTGTCCAAACGTTGCAAAGAGATTTGTTTGAAATGATTTTCCATGATTGCGCAAGTCAATAGCCATGATATCGTATCCATTTTGGTAGAGCATGTGTGCAGGTAAAAGAACGGTGTAGTGATGTTTAGAAAGTCGGAATCCATGAACGATAACAATTACTGGTCGAAGAGTATCGTTATGTGTGAGCAACCACGCGTGAACATCTCCACCGTCCCTAGATTTTATCGTGACTTCTTGTACTAGTTTTAAGTGTATTTTTTCATCGAAATAGTACTTTGATGTATCTATATTTTCCCAATCAGAGCACTGTGAATGTGTTTTATGTTTGAAAAGCGTGTTATTACTGCTGAGCCATGCTTCTGGATACGACAATCGTAAACTGAATAACGAAAAATAAATGACAACACTCACAATCGGTATCAACGATGCAGCACATAACGCACCCACCAGAAAGTGGCGTAACATGGTTGGCAAAACAAATTACAAAACTAAATTATGGCAACATATTTTTATGGCTACATTTACTTGGCGAAAGTAATGTGTACGTGGTCGAAATGGTTAGCAGTGATGCCACCTCTGTCTTCCATGTTCTTCCAAACACCGTTGGACCAGGTGCCTAGAATTCTTTGTTTCCAAATGACGTATGAGAGACCCAATGGGCGCAAGTTCTTGGAGATGTAATCAGCCAATGCATTCATTCCGGCCATTTGTCTGTTGTCCTTGGCGTAAACTGCACCAGAGGTCCACAAATCAGCAGATCCTAGTGGACCTTCAGAGTGGGATGAGTAAGTGGTTGCTGAGGCAGTCAATCTTGCCTTCAAGAAGTGCAAAACTTGAGCCTTGCGGCCAGTGTATGTGTATCCAGAAGTAGTGTATGAAGTTGGATAGCTGCTTACATCAGCACCGCCAACACTTGGTGGGTTAGCTGGTGCAGATGGAGTGCTTCCACCTTGGCTCAAGAAGCCTGAGGCGGCCCATCCACTGAAGCCGTTTCCTGATACGGAGTACCAAGTGTGGCTGCAAGCGGTCTTGGATTGACCAGTGTATCTCATGCTAGTACCTTGTTGTACAGTTCTGACGATAGCACCAGTAGTGCATGCAGCGTTGCGTACGTTCAATCCAGTAGTGGCAGTGACAGTGGCACCGTTTGAGATGTCACTTTCGGTTTCAACTGGTGCGCTCTTCTTGGAGTTCTTCTTGCCAGCTTTGCCAAAGAGGCCTGACATTTTGCCCTTGACTTTGTCGCCAACCTTGTTGCCTAGCTTCTCTCCAACCTTTCCGAATTTGCCTCCAAGTTTACCTCCAAGTTTTCCACCGAGTTTGCCACCAAGACCAGACAATCCCTTGAGCTTGCCACCCAAAGCGCCACCAGCGAGACCTGAGAGTTTTCCACTCAAACCCTTCTTGGCGATACCTCCAATCTTCTTACCAATGCTACCGAAGCCTTTGCTTGAGGCGAATGCAACAAAGCATAACACGAAGAGTGAAACGACTACTACGCGCATTTGTTTTTTGAAAATACTATGTTCGTGCGAGACAAATGACAGGTTGACTAATGAAACCACCAAATAATTGTTTCGCCGAATTATCAACCGACTTATTGAGAACAGCTATGCGAGGAGTTCATTTGTCGTAGCTAAGCCACAAGAAAATTGAAAGTGCAGATGAAATTATTTTACAGGTATCTTACAAGAGCATACACTTTTTCTTGTGTATGATTTTGTCATCTTTTGGTAGTTGTTTTTGTCTCTCAGCTCTTACTTGCTTGACAAGCTCGTGGAATGCTTCATCGATACCTAGTCTTCGTTTCGCAGAACCTTCCATGAATACAGCTCCACAAGATTCTGCATACATCTTGGCTTCTTCCTTCTTGATCGTGCGTTCACTCTCCATATCGTTTTTGTTACCGAAAAGCACACAAGGGAATCTATCGGTATCTTTAACTCTTCGAATGTGTTCAATGAAATCTGTTGTTATCTCCTCAAACGACTTCTTATCGATTATAGAGTAGGTGCAGACGAAACCATCTTGATTTCTCATGTAAGAGTCTCGTAGTGCTTTGTATTCCTCTTGTCCAGCTGTGTCAAGAATTTCAGCAAATACAACTGCGTCATTGACTTTGAAATGTTTTCGGTATGAATCTTCAATCGTTGGATCGTATGTCTCTACAAAGGCATTCTGTACGAATTGGATGGTGATAGCGGATTTGCCTACGCCGCCACCTCCAACTACTGCGAGTTTCATTTCTTCTACTGGTGCTGACATCTTGTTTGCTTTGTTTAACTGAGTGAATTGCAAAACTCTTTTATTTGTACGTTCATGGAGAAATGTTCAGGATGGTCACTGTTGTTCTTGTGGTGTTCATGTGGTGTTGTCACAAATCATTAGCGTTACAATCGTTTCGGTAAAGTTTGGTTGTGCTCGAAGCACAGCTATTAATAAGAAATTAATAAGAAGCTAGAGTGAACCTGTTCCCACAACAGTTGTTTTTGCGCGTTTGACTTCCAGTTCGTGATTGTAACAAGTGTCGCACCTGTCAAACAAATATGAAGTTGTTGATTCTACTGAGCGTGTTAATAGCCTATGTGAGCGCTAAATCACTTCTAGCGATGACTGTAAACACAGACCGTCTCACCAACAACCGTTACTCAAACATCACAGATACGCAAAGCGGAAATATGCAAACTATTGCATCATTTGGTGACGAAGTTGGTGCTCTCCCAGGAGCCTGTGCTTATGATCCATCTAAAAACCTGTTCTACTTCATGAATATCAACACGGGCACCTACGAAATGTCAGTTTACATGCTCGACTCTGTTTCAGGTAAAACTCAGAAGAAATTCAGTACCAACAGTTCTATGAGCTTCCTCCAAGTTGACAGAACCACTCACAAAGTCTACACTGTCGCATTCATCGACCACAAGACCGTGTTAGCATCAATCAACTTTGAAAAGAATTCATTTGATGTAGTTAGTACAATCGACCTTGATGGTACTACCAGTGACGGTTCCACGTACTGCCAACATGATCATAAATTCTTTTTCACGACTAGTGAAGATAACATGTTTGGATTGTACATGATCGACGTTCCAACTGGTAAGATTGTTTCACACGCACAAATGGAATTTATGGTGATCAACATGGAGCACGATTCCAAACACGGTGCTTTGTATGCATCTATTTTGAATACTGATGGTAGCAGACAATTAGTTGAACTTGACCACAAGTCAGGAAAAGTCACACGTGTAATTGGTGCACTTGTACTCGTTACTGCTGATGGCTATACCAGTTACTATGATGAAGACGAAATGTTGTACTATTACGTTGCCTATTTGCAAGGTTCAAATGCACCAGTTTTGGTTGCCGTCGATGTAAAGACTGGACAATCACAAATTAGTAAGGCTTTGAACTACTCTATTGAGTGTTTGAAACGATAAGTTGAGTAAAGTTTACAGCTTAGTTTTCTATTTTAACGGTACCTATCTCTACTACATCCTCTTTTTGGAATAAAGAAACAGCAAAACAAACTGGCAAGTTTATATTTGTGTGACAATGCTCGAGATTTTTTCCATTCACTGTGAATGAACACGTTTTTTGTTTGGCGTCAACTATGACACCTACTATATCATTGGCAACGATTGGTGATGTTCCTGTGTACCAAGATTTGAGTAGTGGTCCAATCAGTTCTCCACGAAGCACAAAAACACCCTAGCAATGTTAATATTGGAGGATTAGCGGCTGTTACCCACGATTCACTATTTTCTCCAACGCAATTTTGTTTACTAAAGTGTGCAGGATTTACTATTCCGATGGTCATTTGAGCTGTCGTAGAAACCACTTTAAATTCCAGTGCATGGATGCCAACTGGTTCTGTAATTACGTAATCAGTTAGTACCATGCGATTATTGTCCTTAGCAACGAATTTGGTTCGGGTGTCGTTATTTTCGAGTTCAACACCCTCTGTCTTCTGGAAACGCGTACGTATGAAGCGACGGCGACGCATCTTTAGTTGAAGAAGTGAATATAGGCTAGTATCGCAGGCATAGTTGCTGAACGTGACGTCTTCTAGTTGCATTGCTTGGAACTTATTGTAAAATATAATCACTTGCGATTTTTCCTGCATGATTTGCGTTTGATGCTCTATTCGATTAGATTGGCTGACGTGCAGATTTGTAGTACATTCGAATAATAATATAACTGAAAATGTCTCATTTGACGGTTGAGATTGAATTAAGCTATCCACCTTATTCTTTTTCGACTGTGAGCGAGTCTTCTTCCTGTGAACCGAGTACAATCATGAAAATCTTGTAAACAAGTTTGAAAAACTGACAAAAAGTGTGAAGATGGCAAGAGCTGCTGTGTACTTGCTGCTCCTAGTTGCTACTGCCGTGTACTGCCTCAACGAACGCCCAATTATCGGCATCATTGCACAACCATACGGCCACGAAAATGCAAACAATACATATATTGCAGCGAGTTATGTAAAATGGATAGAAAGTGCAGGAGGAAGAGTAGTACCCATTCCATTCAACGTTGGGAAAGACCGCCTAAAAGAACTATTTAATGGTGTTAATGGCCTTCTATTCCCAGGTGGTGGAACGGATCTCGATTCCTCCCCATACATTCACGCACTCGAGTACTTGTTTGAACTTGCATTAGAAGATAACAACAAAGGCAATTACTTCCCTGTTTGGGGTACATGCCTTGGTTTCGAAGCAGTATCTCGAATCGTTGCTCGTGACTTTGGTGTACTCACATGGGGCTACGATGCTCACAACATCTCATGGCCACTCCATTTCACTGAAGCTGCTGCTAAGAGCAAGTTGTTCGGCTCACCACTAGCCACTCGTCTTGATTTACTCAACATCTTTGCCAAACAAGATGTTACAATGAACAATCATCAAGGAGGTGTCGACCCAGCACACTTTAACGCTAACAAGTACATGTCAGAGTTCTTCCGTGTACTCAGTACTAACACTGATAAAAAGGGTAAAACTTTTATCAGTACAATGGAAGGTATCAAGTATCCAGTATACGCTAGTCAATGGCATCCAGAAAAACAACAATTTGAGTGGAAATCCAACGAACAAATGAACCACTCTTTTGATTCTGTAATTGCAAACCAATACATTGCCAATTTCTTTGTGAATGAAGCCAGAAAGAGTAACCATAGATTCACAAATGAAGTTAAAGAATTGATCTACAATTATTCACCAGTTTACTCTGGTGCAAAGGGATCAGATTTTGAGCAAACTTACTTGTTTAGCATGTAACACTATTGTCATAAATTATTTTGCTTTACTCACGTCTACGATTCTATTCTCTAACACTGGACATATTCTTCCAAGGTTTTTACCTTTTTCTTTGCGTAAACGATGTAATACACGAATTACTCGTAGTTGATCTTCTGTTGCTGTGATTGCTCGAACAATGTTCAATTCTCTAAAATAATTTAACAATACAGTACTCAACATTTGTCCATTTTCTTCATCAATGATTAATGGCCGACATTCTACTAGTGTTTCATAGCCATCGTGTCCTTCTACCATGTACAACTTGGCTGCACATGTAAAGATTTGATCATCTTTCACTGGTTCATTTTTAAATGTTACAGAAACAACTCTATGACCACTTGGTTTTGTAGAATCAAAAGTAAACGAAAATCCTGCAATACATGGAAATCTTCCCTCTTGAGCAGGTAAATGCGAAACACCATTTTCCAAAGTTGCCCATAATTGTTTTCCTGTCATTTTAACACTCACACAAACGTCTTCAAAAGGGAAAATACTCATCAAATCTTTCATGGAAAAATCACCAGGATTGTAAACACCATCGGAGCGTATGGAACCAGCGTTAACGATAGCAATATCAGTACTGTACATACTTCTTAGAGCATCCGCTGTTAAATTTCCAACCAAACTTTCTTCCTGACGAATGTGTTCCGATTTGGTGTTCAACGTGACATCACTTTCGATAATGATTTTTTTCATTTGAGCTTCCATACTGGCACTGACTTCTTCTACTGTTTTGGCCATTTCTGGATCTTCTGGAATACTTGTATTGATTTCTATTTTTTCAATATCAAACGTTGGTTTGGAACCTTCTTGTACTGTTATTTTTAGAGTTGTTAAAAAGTTAAAATCGACTCCACTCTTGAGCAAAGGTTTTCCATTCACTATTTTGCTATCATAAAAGTGATCATGACCTCCTAATATAACATCGATTTCATCAACTTCACGAGCGAGTTTTTCATCGTTTGGTAAACGCATATGGGTGATTGCGAAGACAAACTCTGCTCCTTGCTTTTTTAATTCGATGGCGAGTCGTCTACCTTCTGAAACAAAATCTTTGTACTCAAGTTGTGTTGTATCGCATGAACCAAGTGTTGTTATCCACTCTTCTTCGGCGAGACCGATGATACCAACCTTGAAACCGTTCCATGTGACGAGATCGGAGACGAGTCCGCCTGCTAGTGGTTTTCCAGTCGTTTTGTCTATCAAATTAGATAATAACCACTTCATATCAGGTGTGAGTTTCATAAGTTTGACCAAACGTGGTACGCCAAAGTCTAGATCGTGATTGCCTTAACGTATTAGAACAAGAGCGAATAAAGTTACCAATAACGCTATAGTGTACTCCTAATTGGTTCATGATGCGTGTCATATGTTTTCCGCGTGTTGCAGTGCTCAACATTGAGGGACTGAACAAGTCACCCCCGAAAGTAAGCATTGGATTCTGTTCGCTGTACTTTTTTATCTGCGTAGTAAAGCTTGCGGCACCTCCAATGTTGTTTATCGACTCGAGATGATAGGCATCGTTAAAGTGCAGGACAAGGAGTGATCGTGATGACGACATGACTGTTTTCAGTTGAGTTTGAAAAAGCGCAAACTTACAAAGAACAGACCTTCACATGTCGCAGGAGTTTGGGATAGGTGAAGTGTTTGATAACGATGATGACAAATTTTTAGCCTCTACAAATATGGTGTCACTCGTTCTGGCGATTATTTCAATACCGTGTACAATACTAGTGTTATGCTGTTTAATCTATCGATATTTCAAAGACAGACATAAACACGCTCGTAAATACGTAACTAATCGTCAACTATGGAAGTACCTGATCGTGTACTGCACACTAATGCTCATCGGTAGCGATCTGTTATTTGAGCTTGCGTATGTGCCCTCCAGGGCTGCACTGTACGTCCACAATTCGTATCAAAACTCTACCATTTATGTCGGACTGATTGCCACAACTGAGGCAGCCGAGATGTTCGTATTCACATCAGGAACGTGGTCCTTGTTCATGATGGTTGCAATTGTGGCAACAACACGGTACATGTACGATGATAACTCATATCCAAATCACATCAACAGATGGAAATGGTCATTTGCTATCGTTGCATGGACTGTACCACTTATTCTAGCAATTACTAGGTTTGTGGTGAACGTCGAGTTCCAAGTGTACGGCACTACAAAAACACGCTACATTAGTGGTTTGATCTCTGACACAGTGATGTCTATTGTCTATGGTTTTGTTATTCTTGTAATCTTTGTTATCAGAGTATCTATTGCTACAAACTTTAACAGAAACACTGATGACAACACTCCTATGCAAGTACTGGAGAAGAAAAAAGCAAGAAAAACATTTGTCGAAGTTGCTGTTTATGTGTACCCATTCGTAGTATGTACACTATGCGTAGCCATCACTAGATCTTGGTTTGATGTTGATATTTTGTATCGATTGAATGCTAATGGTTTCAATTACAACACGATCAACGTAGATCCCAATATCTATGAGAGGATACTGTATGGTACATCATGCGTGCTATTGCCGCTACGAGGTTTGATCAATGCGTGTGTCTATTTGTATGTTGATAAACACATCAAAAGAACAGTCAAAACCATTATAGCTAGATCACAATCAGAAACGTTGGATTTGATCATTAGTCAAGATGTGATAGAAGAAGCACCAAGAGTGAAAAAGCAAAGTTTGAGAAACTATTTGAGTGAAATTGAAAGTGGACGATTCCAATATGAATTTAGTGATGACGAAAGTCAAGCATTAATGACGCCAAGTAAGCTTGGTAAGACGCCTAGAACACCTGGTATCAGAACTCCACTTACACCGATCACACCCAATTTTCGTACTCCCCTTCGTCAAGGTGGAACAAGAGCAAAACTAAATTTTGAAAACCTGGGACAGATAAACTAGAAACTAGCACAAGGACTTGCACAATACATCTACCCAACGTGGTGTACGCCACCCTTTCGCATTCGAATAAAGATAACGAAAATAACATGCGGAATAAAAATAGACAAGCATAAAAGCGAAAATAAATCAAAGCTGAAATAGCAAAAAAATCAAACAAATTGAACACAAGATGAAATCAACACTTTTAAAAGCAAGAAATTTTGTTACTGGCACCAAAGTGCCCACAAATGTAGATAGTGAGTACGATCAACTCTATGGAAGAGTAGATCACCTTAGCGGACACAGTGGAAATCTGTCTGCTGATTTGAGAGAATTGCAAAACCATTTAGTTGGAGTTGCTACCTCATTGAACAAGATCAGCCGAGATTTCGATAGTATGTACTCAAATGATCCCAAAGAGAATGCACTAATCGAGCAACTCCGTAAATTATCTGGAGAACTCAATAGCGCGGCAACTGTAGCAGTATGTTAAACACCATATTACTAACCTGTAGTCTGGAAGCATTCAAAGTAATGTCGTCAATCCCTCAATCGAATTGGCTAACGAACACAAACGCTTCGCAACACTTCACAAGCAACGCGACAACATGATCCTCGAAAACCACTACGACTCGGAAAGATTGGTCAACAAGAAGAGAAAGAACAAGAACCCAAACAAGGTGTTCGAAATGGAAAGAAGAATCACTACTAATCAACAAAACTTCTCGATCCTGAACGAAAATGCCAAGCAAGATTATCGCAGAGCTTTGGATGACACGTTCCCAACTTATGAAAGCATTCTCCACAATTTGATGATCAACATGAAGAACTACGGACAATCCATGTCAAGAGCTACTGATAGTATCTACTTGAGTGGAAACGAGATTCGTTACATCCCTCCAATCAGTAGACCAAGTCACAACTACCAACCAGCTTTCCAATCTCAAACTCAGCCAGTTCTCTATCCTACATACCCTCAACAGCCAATTCAACAACCACACTACGTTGAAACAACCAGCGTTATTCAACAGCAACAACCAGTTCAGCAACCAATTGTACAAAATACTGAAACTCACATCTACGAACAACATCCAGTCCAAACCATTCATCAACAACCACACTTCGTTGAATCCACCAGCGTCATTCAACAACAGCATCCAATTCAACAACCAATTGTACAGACAGAAACTCACACTTTTGAACAAAAAGTGCATCAAGTTGATAATCAAATGCAAAACATGTCATTGAACAACAACTTGTCAAATGAACCTATTCAATAGATAAAATAAACTTTTAATGGTTGGTTTACACGTTGGTGAGCTTTTACAGTGCCGTATCAGTAACTCCCCATATTCTTGCTCTGAAATCTCCAGATCCTGTGGCAAACATGGGTTTGGTTGGGTTAAGTGCAACACTTATTACACTATTCTTGTGACCTTGTAGCATTAAATGTAATACATTCGATCTAGGATCCCAGAATTGAACACTGCGATCCTTGCTACCACTGATCAACCATCTGCCTTCGTTACTAAAGGCAACACTAAGTACATAATCACGATGACCTGAAAGTGTTGCGATACATCTCGAATTTGCTCCTCCACCATTGTTGATATTTGCACTTGTACTTCCTCCACCAGTCAAATCCCACAGTTTGAGTGTACGATCCAAACTACCACTTGCAAGTGTTTTACCGTCTGGTGAGAAGGCAACACTGTACACACTGTCATCATGCCCCTTGAACGAGTCCAAGAATTTACCAGTGTGAGCATCCCACAATCTGACAACACAGTCAAGCGAACCTGCTGCAACAACACGACCATCTGGTGAGATGGCAACTGATGTTACACCTTCCTTGGGGCCAATCTCTTCATTACCCAAAGTATGTTCACAAATACCGTTTTCCATGTTCCAGATCTTTGCTTTTCCATCACCACTTCCACTGACTACAAATCGGCTGTCATATGAAAAATCTAACGAGTAGATATCCAATTCGTGACCAACTAAAGAGTATTTCAATTCGTGACTGTTGATATCCCATACTTTGACAGTTTTATCTTCTGCACCTGCTACCAAATACTTGCCATCTGGTGAGAAGCAAACACTGCGTACGTAGGAATCTTCCTTGTCACTGTTGACGCCCATGCTTTCGTCATCGTGGTTTTGAGAAGAACGGTTGGTTTCGTCTTTGTCTTCGCGATCTTCACGTTCGTCCATGTTATCGCTATTATTTTGTTTATCTAATATGCCATCGGCGGGGAAATAGGTAACGCGCTTTCCAGTGTCGACGTCAAAGATCTGTGCCATATTGTTTGATCCAGTTGCCAAATATTTTCCATCGGAACTAAACTTGACGCAACATACCACACTTTGCTAATCAAGGTTAACGAATTAGAAATATAGACATACTTGGTGATCCAAGTTGTGTAACAAGTTGATCGAAACGTTGAGTTTGACTTGAGGGTTATATACAACTACCCAATCGTTTCCCTCACGTTTAACCATTGTATCTGATTGTACTTTGTTTCCGTTTGCTGGTACAACTTGTTGATTATTT
>JAESGV010001234.1_pt1 | contig 10794 bp, 5 predicted proteins | sample 9269781 | NCBI WGS metagenome assembly JAESGV01 (sample SAMN15741586, study PRJNA653496) | algae metagenome | isolation source: Tildeniella torsiva UHER 1998/13D and co-occurring heterotrophs from... | place: Slovakia: Slovak Paradise National Park, Hrabusice, Kosice Region | collected 2000-01-01
TTTTACACGTGTTACGGCCTTGCCGAAGCATGCCTTATGGTCAGTGCTACTGTATGTTTATTTTTCACTTTTTCTAACTGTACAGGGTCGTCAAGACGAACCAACAATTATTCGTGTTGATGAAGATGAGTTCAATCTTCACAATCGTATCAAACTCGTTTCAGAAGGTGGAAAAGAGCTAGTATCGTCTGGTCTTTCCAGTGACAAAATTCAAAAAGTTGTCATTGTCGATCCAAATACGCTTACTCAACTAGAACCATACCAAATCGGTGAAATATGGATACCAAACAACAAACACACTCCACTAGGATACTTCCGCAATGAATCACTTACCGATGACATTTTCAGAGCAAAACATTCTGGTAGTGAAACAGTTCACTTGCGTACTGGTGATTTGGGATTCTTAACACCAGAAAATCAACTATTTGTTTGCGGAAGACTAAAAGATATGATTATTATCAATGGAAGAAACGTTTATCCAAACGATATCGAAAGTGTTTTGGAAGATACTCCAGGACTTCGCCGAGGTTGTATTGCCGCGTTCGGTATTGAAGACCAAGGTGTCGAAAAAATCGTAGTTGTCGCAGAAGTGAAAACAAAAGATAATTTCTCAGAAATATATTCACAAATGAGAAGAAACGTAGCCAGTATGTACGGTGTGGAAATTCATGAAATATTATTGATCAAAGAGAAGACAATTCCAAAAACAACGAGCGGAAAGATTCGTCGTTTCGAGTGCAAACAAAACTACAAGAATAACGAGTACAAGATTGTCGACCGATCAAAATTAGAAAAGAAACAAGCACCAGTACAACAAAAAACCATTTCTCGTGACTTGTCACAAGTTGAACAAATGATTGTTGATGGTATGAGAAGAGTACTAGGCGATGTTGAAATCGATGTCACACGGCCATTTATGGAGCAAGGTTTGGATTCCATCAAGAGCATGCAACTCATCGGAGAACTTTCTAGAATTCTCAATCGAGAACTCTCAGCAACTCTGTTTTTCCAATTTCCAACTATTTCATCATTGGCAGTCTATTTATCAGAACAAACAATCGAAAAGATAGAACAGAAACATATTCGTGATACAGAAATTGCGATTATCGGAGCAAGTTGTAGACTAGCGGGAGATTTATCCGATCCTGATTTGCTATTTGACTTTTTATCACAAGGAAAGCGTGTCACTCCTACCAATCATGTAGTACGACTTTCAGATTCGGATCTTTATAGTTTTGATCCAACATTTTTCCACATGTCACCACGTGAGGCACAATCAACTGATCCTCAACAAAGAATTATTTTAACACTTGCGTATGAAGCGTTAGAAGATGCCGGCATACGTGCGAGTGAGATTTCCGGTACTGACAGTGCTGTGTTTGTTGGTTGTTCAAGCAGAGATTTCTTGTTGGGCGATCAAGCGACTACACACACTGCTACTGGTAGTGGAATAAGTATGCTCGCCAACCGAGTGAGTTACAATTTTGATTTACGCGGAAAGAGTGCAGTAATTGACACTGCATGCAGTAGTAGTTTAGTTGCTGTTGATGATGCTGTACAATACCTTACTACTGTCAACACAAGTAAAATTGCCATCGTTGGTGGTATTAACGTATGCCGATTGAACGAAGTTACATCAGCGTTGAAGAATGCAGGTTTCTTAGGAGACTGTAAAGTATTTGACGCTAATGCCGATGGTTACGTAAGAGGAGAAGGTTCCGTAGTTTTAATTTTGAAACGCAAGGAAGAAGCCATACGCGACGGTGATAGAATCTATTCTATCATACGTGGCTCCTCAGTAACTCAAGATGGACGTTCTAATGGACTCACAGCACCAAATCCAACTTCACAACGCTCGGCAATTCTCTCGGCACAAAAGATGATCAAACCAATGTATATTGAAGCTCATGGTACTGGTACCAAGCTTGGTGATCCCATCGAAATTGATGTGATCAGAGGATTATGCCCACAAACATGGGTTGGAAGTGTGAAAAGCAATTTGGGTCACTTGGAAGGCGCTGCAGGCATTTTGGGACTTTTGAAAGCAAGTTTGATGTTATATCATCAAAAGATGGTACCAACAGTGAACTTGACTAGTTTGAATCCCTTGATTCAATGGGGAGAAGTTAAACCTGTTAGACAAGTTCAAGTATGGAACGATGCTCAGCGATATGCGGGGGTAAGCAGTTTTGGCTATGGAGGTACCAATGCACACGTTGCTCTTGCTTCACATGATACTGCACAAAGAAGCGCTCCAACTACTGATGCAGAATATGTTTTGACGTTCAGTGCAGTCACACAAACCTCACTAGAGAACCAACTCGCCAAATTCAACACTTATTTACAATCAAATCCTGATTTGAGAGATGTTGCTCATACATTACGCCGAAGAAACAATTTCGAATGGAGAAAAGCAGTAGTAGCACGTCAAGGAGTTCCAATCGAGTTATCTGGTGGTTCCAAGTCCAAGGGTAACAAACCTGTATTTTTGTTCCCAGGACAAGGCGCTTCTGACGCCGTAACAGCATGCCAAAACATCACCGACGAAACCTTCGTCTCAACATTTACTCGTGTGCAAGAGTTATTCAAAAAGTACACCGATACTGATTTAAGAGCAGCACTAGAAACAGAAAATGATCTAGTTGTTACACAAATGGTTCTTTTCACTTGCCAGATTGCATTATCGGAAATGATGAAAAAGATTGTTGGAGAACCACGTGGAGTGATCGGTCATTCTCTAGGAGAAATCGGAGCTGCTGTTGTATCAGGTGCCATTTCACTTGAAGATGCCGTACGAGTGGTCTGCTACCGTGCAGCATGTTTAAAACAATTAGAAGGTAAAGGAAAGATGCTCATCGCAAGAATGAGTTACGAAGAAGCACAACCATACGTACAAGAAAAGATTTCCATTGCCGCAGTCAATGGAGAAAAATCAGTAACTTTGTCAGGAGATACCGCAGCCATGGACTCGCTTTCTGAAACCTTGACAAAGAATGGCATTTCACACAAGTTTTTATCAGTTAGTACCGCTTTCCATTCTCACCAAATCGACACTATTCGTGAAGAATTCTTATCCAAGATTGGTCAAGTTCCAACACGCAAATCAAGTGTGAAAATGTACTCGACAACTGATCCAACAGATACCATGGAAAAGAATGCATTATATTGGTACGAAAATATGCGTCAAACAGTGTGGTTCCACAAAGCAATTACGCGTATGGAACCAAAATCAGTTTGTGTAGAAATGGCATCAAGAGAGTTATTATCACCACAAGTACGAAGATTACAATTTGGATCAGTTTGTGCATGGACCCGTTCTTTTGCCGAAACAACAGCCGAGTTGTACAATATTGGTTTAAATGTACATTTTGAACCTATTGAACATGCACAAGTGATTGCACTACCAAAGTACTCGTTTGATAACAAGATCTTCCGTGTTGAAAAGTGGGAAAATAATTATTTATCATTTGGAAATGATTTGGAACGTTTATGCATGGCATACGTCAAGAACGCTTTGGACAAAATAGCATCTAATAACGATACCGTTACCAAACATCAAACACTATTGTACGAGCATTTGAAATCGTTCAAACTTGTTACAGCGGATGCCGACGCGTTACTAGAATCCATGCAAGAAAAATACCACGATTTTAGTGCAGAAATCAAAATGGCAAAACGTTGTGGAGAATCATTGTACAATGTTTTAATAGGAAAATCCCTTCCTCATGAAATATTGTTCCCAGATGGTGATACCACTGATGCCGAACAATTGTACGAACGTTCCTCACTAAGTACCATTTATAATCAACAAATCAAAACGTTCATGAAAGAACTCGTATCCAAGAACAACAAGTTACGATTTTTGGAAATTGGAGCAGGAACAGGAGGATTAACGTCACATGTTTTGGATGCGATTGGAAATAACTATGCCGAGTATATCTACACCGATGTTTCCAAGTTATTCTTAACTCGTGCACAATCCAAATTTTCCGATAAGCACCTCAAGTATGCCATTCTAGATATCGAACAAGTGTCTTCCATGGATCAATTCGATGTCATACTCGCAGCCAATGTCATGCACGCTACACATTTATCAAAATCATTACCCAATGTACATTCCTTACTGGCACCAAACGGAATTGCAATCTTTTTAGAAGTTACAAGACCATCACTATTTTTGGATATTTCATTTGGACTTACCGATGGTTGGTGGAGAAGAGGTGTACATCCACTCATGAATTTCAACCAATGGAAAGATTTGTTATCAAACCATGATTTGGAAGCGACACGATTACCAGATGATATCGAATTCCAAAGTGTGATTATTGCCAGAAATGCAAAACAAGTACAAATCAAACAAGGATCAACATTGAATTTTGTTTCACAACGGGAAAGAACAAAAATAGATTTTGAACAAGCGAAACGACTATTCAAAATGGTTTCAGAATCAAAGATTGATTTGAACACCTTGTTACCACAAATTCGTGAATTTGCATTATCGATAATTGCATCAACGTTGGATATGTCTCCCAATGAAATTGAACATGATGAAAGTTTGAGTACGTATGGTATGGACTCGTTACTTGGTTTAGAGTTACGTAACATCATATGGAGAGAAGTTGGTGTGAAAATGAAGTTGACTGACTTGATTGGTGAGAAAGGTGTCGTAAGCGTAAACAAATTATGTTCCATTTTGGTACAATCTGCACAAGAAACTGAAGAAAAAGTCATTGAAGATGACAATCATGATAACATTTATATGAACATGAATGGTACAAGAGAACACCAAATGAATGGAAATGGACACGTGAATGCACATACCGATGGTATCGATATCGTTCTAGAAATGGATACCTATGCAGAACCTGCTATTTTAGCCATGGGAACCGCACTTCCACAGTATTCCATGTCACAACAAGAAATGGCTGATTTAGCAATCAAGTACTATGAACTTGATGATACAATGGCACAAAAACTACGAAAAGTTTACGATGGTTCTAACATTGAACGTAGACACAGTGTTGTTGATCTTCCAAACATGAATACAAGCGTGTTTGAATCATTCCAAGCAAGAAATGAGATCTATGAAGTAGAAAGTACTGAATTGGCAGTACGTTCGTGCAAGCAAGCGTTGCAACGATGGGGTGGAAATCTTCAAGATATTACTCACATTGTAAGCGTTTCCACAACAGGAAACAAAATTCCTGGAATTGAATTTGAGTTGGTGAATCGTCTTGGTTTGAAAAAGAATGTACAACGTGTAGCCATTAATTTCATGGGATGCTTTGGCGCATTACCAGGATTGAAAACGGCACATTCATTTGCCAAACAAGCACAAAAAAATCGTGTCTTGTTGGTGTGTACGGAAATTTGTTCTACACATATTGAAAGAGAATCAACTATGGAAAACTTTGTCTCTTCAGCGATTTTCGCTGATGGAAGTGGAGCAGCTGTCATAGGTTGCGCACCATTTGCACCATTTGAACGACCATCGTATCATTTATGCAATTTTGCAAGTTATGCAGTAGATGATAGCATGGACAAAATGTATTGGAAAGTTACTGATCGTGGCTGGCGATTGGGACTTTCCAAAGAGATTCCAGATTTGATCTTTGACAATTTGGAAAAGTTCACGAGTGATTTGTTGCCCAATTTTGGTACCAAAGACAAGATTTCGAAACTAAAGTGCGATTGGGCATTGCATCCAGGAGGAAAAGCAATCTTGGTTGCCATTGAAAGTGCGTTAGGTTTGAAACGGGAACAAACGCAACATTCTTGGGAAATTATGAGAGAATGTGGAAACATGTCAAGCGCTACGATCATGTTTGTTTTGGAGAGAATGTGTCAGAACTTGGACGCAAAGAGCGAGTACAATTGTTGTATGGTGTTTGGACCTGGATTAACCATTGAGGGAGCTGTACTACGAAAGGCCATTTAAGCTTTATAAAATATTATTTATCGCATGTTCTGCTTCTTTATCGGAAAAAGTAAATTGTTTACTAACGAAAGCACAAAGAAAAAACATTTGGGGTAGTTCAGTAGTTTCATAAAAATTACAATGCAAACAGAAGAACACGTTCGTGAAAAGTTTATCAAAGACTTTGGGTTACCTATCATACATCCGCGTTCTCCATATTTTGAATACGCTCTAGATACTTACGAAGAATACTATGGTGCAAAAACAAAATTTAATAATTTTATTGAAGCGACACAACGTTATGGAGGGTTCAAACAATTCACCCAAGATGCTAAAAAATTGTCTCTACATATTGGCGAACTAATGACCTCCACACCAGCGTACAAACAATTCTCTGATCGTACGACAAAATACTTTTTTCTAACAGAACACAGCAACAAACAAATTAGAAATATATGACCCACAACCTATTGGTGTTCCATACATGGCCGCAGTATACGTAAAAGAACGTGCAGACCAGTATATGATATCCATTGACATGACAAAAGCTAATTTTAATTGTTTGCGATTAGTATCTAAAGAAATTGTTCTTGGATGCGACACATACGAAGAAATGGTTAAGAAATGTATGAATGAAGATACTGTACCGTTTAATGAAGATTTGTATCGACACATGTTGCAGTGCAAACGATTACGGTGAGTTTTACTATACGATCTACTCACGTTAAGACAATTAATATTTGGACACATGGATACGAAACGCATCGCCAAGGTGGAAGTGTATTATACTCAAATGGTTATAAAAACAATACTAGAAAGTGGAATCGCAGATCTAAAACAATTTATTGCATACACAGCGTAAAAATCATGAACGAACTTCTAACCTCTAGTGACGAAATATGGCTAACTAGTGCTGATATCATAAACGATATGGAATCTATTCGAAAACTATTTGCTGAGAATTTACCAACACTTTCTCCGATTTTAAAAGTAGAAGGTTTTCAATTAAAACACTTGAACGCACCACATCGTACAACAGTTGGGTTCATTAAGGAATATGTTGACGGCAGGAGACCCGATTTTAAAAAAACATACCAAACGTATTTCGCGCAAGTATTCAAACACTATTTCAAGTTACCTGTGACGCCACACGACCGTGTGTTTATTTTTGATGGATTTATCAGTTCAATGGACACGTATTTGTATTAAATAGTTTATTAGCATGCACTAGTTTGTCTCTCGCCAAAGAGACGGAGTTTCTTAGTTGGCACTGTACGAGTGGCTCTCCATATGTTTGCAGGTATCGTGGATGTAGTTTGTTTAAAGTGTAGTTGGAGGAGCTTTGTCGCGTGTGTCTTCTTGATCCCTTGTACCTTTGGTTGCACGTTGTTCATTTGTTTTTGAATTAGTTGAACTGCAAAGTTGTTGAAGCTTCTATTTAAACATGAAACAGGTTGGGTCAGCCTTACTTCCTTCTATGTTACAATAACTTTACAACGAGTCAAACGCTTAGTACGCACATCCCAGTGCCTTCTTGGTTTGCTCCCACTTTGCTTTTCTGTTGTGATACTGGAAATTTACATCTCCCTTGTATGCTAATAGCTTGTGCGTGATCGCAATAATGGTACCAGGTACGTGCGTATCATCAGCTATCCTGTTCATACCAAACTCTGTCCAAAAGAATGCAGAACATTTCAATATGATGTTCTTGATTAAAATGATTCAAATCTGCTGTTTCTATTGCAACTTGCGCTAAGAATGCCGCTTTTCTCTCACAAGTGGTAAGATTTGCTAACACAATAGTTTCTTGTATCAATTTAAAATCTTGATCCAAATTGGGAATACCAGGCATGATTTCTTTTAGCACTTGTGGTGAAAACTCTTTCTCATCTTCATTGTCGAAATGATTCGCACAAGGACATATTCGTTTGAAAGAGTGAGTTCCTCCCTCACACTTTAACTTTTCAAGAATTTTACTAACATAACAAGCCTTGTCAACATTATTATATCCAGGATTTCTATGGCTAGAATCAAAACGAAGATTGTGATCTATACATACATCACATTTGAGTTTTCTTTTCAACACGCTACATTTGTTCACTAACGGGAGCATATACTTGGCACACTGCATGTTTCTTGCGTTACATACTTGATTACAATCTTGGCCATACTCTCCTGTAAGAATTTTGATTTCATCGACTGATGGATCGTTCATCATAAACTGAGGATCATGCTCTGCCGAAGCACGTACAGAAAGTATCGATCCTCTCATATCTGGATGAGTACATGGCGAAAACTCTTTTAATTCGCACATTTCATGTTCATCGAAACATAAATGACAATCTTCCAAGATACCACGATAGTGTAATGAATCGAAACAACCTGGAAAAACTCGTTCATATTGTAGAGAATCTAGTGTGGATGCTTGTCCGATGTGATTCATCAAATTGTGTCGGTAAACGGCGTATTGACGATTTTTGTAGTAGTTTGTTGCGGATGATATTCTTCGTGAGAAACTGTATCCAACAAGTGTATCTGGTGGTAAAATTGCATTTTCTGTACGAAACATGTCACGATTAAATGGTAAATCGTGACAGTGAAAGAGTAGTCCGCTAAATCCATACGATGTTCGAACAGCAGTAAAGTTTGGGAAGAATAGATTTTCTGCTGCGAATAGTATTCTCTGGTAGTGCACGAACGAGTTTGGACACAAGTCGAAATCATCTTCCATTAGTAACAAGTAGCCATTTGGTTTGTTGGAACAAAAACGAGTGTGTACAGTGTCAAATAGTTGTGCCGCGTCCAAGTTTTGTTGTCTGTCTGAAACGCGCATCTTTCGTATTAGCCCATCTGTTTCAGTAAGTGTAGCATCTTTAGCGTCGTGTGAGAAAAATTCGAAACGATCGTCGTTGGAGAATTTGGCTCTTGCTTTATCAAATATCGTATGTGGCGTATCAACTGAGCGTGGATGTAAAACGATTACAGATTTGAGTAGTTCTGCACCAAAATCATTTGCTTCTCGCTGTATACCGTGCAGTGTTTGCAGTAAATACTCTTCATTATTTTGTCGTGCCACAGTAACGATGCCAATTGCAAGTTCGACCTCGCGTTTTGTGTGTAAATTTGACCCACTTTCTGTGCATTTTTGGTTTGTTATCGTACGTTTGCTCGCCAGAAACACATTAGAAATACCTAGCAGGAAGACAATAATACCCACACATGCAAGAGCAGACCTTATTGTTATTCGCATTTGTTTCGTAGACCTGTCACTGGGTTGTAAGGCAAAACGAATACAAACAAGTTCTTCTTGTTATCATAAAAATAAATTATTGATTTATTACCTTCTCAAGATCCTTAATGTTCTTCTCTAACTCTTCAATCTCTCCTTGGTAATTAATGACCTTTTGTGCATCATCAGCTTGAACCTTTTCTGGTACCTTTTCGTAACCAGCCTTTTGTCTTCTGGCAACCAAGTTTTGCAATAATTTGCTCTTTTCATCTCTCTTCTTGACTTGTTTGTCCAATTCAGCCTTAAAGTCGATCAAACCAGTCAAATCAATGTATGCAACAACTTGATCGTTAACTACAAAAGCAGCACAACCAGTTGGATTCTCACCAGTCAAGTGTTGTAACTCTCCTGATAGTGAAAGAGTCTTGATATCTAGAGCGTTATCTAGAATAATCTTGAGCATCTTTTCGTCGGTGGAACGAATGTAAACAGTTGGCTTTTGCTTGTAGGTGAGATTGTAACTTGCTTTTGTTTGTCTGATACCGTGTACAACCTTGAAGATGAGTTCCATTTCACTTTCAACTTGTTCGTTTCTCCATCCACGTTCAGTTGGGAATTCGTTAATCATGATGGATTGTTTATCTTGTGGTGTAACTTGTAAACGACCTGGTAGACGTTGCCATAATTCTTCAGTGATGAATGGCATGGCTGGGTGTAACAAACGTAGACCTTGTTCAATGCAAGTGTATAGAACGAGTTGACTTGCACGTCTGCTCTTGCGTTGTTCTTCTGTTTCGTTTTCGGCACCGTACATGGTTGGCTTACTGGCTTCAACATAAACATCACAAAATTCGAATAACCAGAATTGGTAGCATGCGTTTGTGTACGATGAGAATTCGTAGTTCTTGAATCCTTCGTTAGCTTGCTTGATACAATTCTCCAAACGACTCAAGATCCACTTGTCGCTGAATGTAATAGCGCCAAGATCAATGTTTGGTCTTGAAATTTCGTCAAAGCTTGCTGGTGTGAAATCTTTGAGTGATTGTAGCGCAAAACGAACTGCGTTCCAAATCTTGTTACAGAATGTACGATAGTAGAATACTTTCATAACGTCCAAGTTGATGTCACGACTTTCCTTATTGGAAGCGTTCAACAATGTGAAACGTAAGGCGTCAGTTCCATTTTGTGGAATACCATCTTTGAATTGTTCTTTTTGAGTCTTCTTGGCTCTATCGATTTCTTTCTCGTTCAAGTTACCAGTCAACAGTTGACCATGTAAATCTTCCAATGAGATTCCGTGAATAACGTCTAGTGGATCGATAACATTTCCAAGTGATTTGGACATCTTGCGACCTTCTTTATCTCTAACCATGGCATGTAGGAAAACTTGGGAGAATGGAAGTTTGTCAGTGAGCGCCAATGACATCATTACCATCTTTGCTACCCAGAAGAACAAGATATCACTACCTGTCTCGAGTAGATTGTTGGGGAAGAACTTGGAAAAATCTGGAGATTGTTCATTTGGCCATCCCAAAGTGGAGAATGGGAACAAACCAGAACTGAACCATGTGTCGAGTACATCTTCATCTTGTTCAATCTTGATGTGTTCAGATGCTTTTTCTCCGAATTGTGCGAGTTCCTTTTCGAA
>JAESGV010001235.1_pt1 | contig 10790 bp, 2 predicted proteins | sample 9269781 | NCBI WGS metagenome assembly JAESGV01 (sample SAMN15741586, study PRJNA653496) | algae metagenome | isolation source: Tildeniella torsiva UHER 1998/13D and co-occurring heterotrophs from... | place: Slovakia: Slovak Paradise National Park, Hrabusice, Kosice Region | collected 2000-01-01
GGTAAAAGCTACACATTATTCGGCAAATCACTCACAAAGTTATCCGAAAACGATGGCCTACTTGTGAGAATAGTCAATAGAATGTTTGATAAAATCGTAGAAGCGGGAGAGCAACACGGTGAATATGAAATCTCACTTTCGTGCTACGAGTTAGACGAAAAAGCAGAAATTCGAGATCTATTAGCACAAACTCCGAATGAGATCAAGTGTGAACTCCATGATGATTTAGATGTCATCGGACTCACACTGCAATTCGTTGAATCGGAACAAGATATTTTCCAAGCCGTCAATTCAGCCATCAATGCAAAACAAAGCGGATCCATAGTTATAGAAATACATATTTCCAATTCGTCTCCGAAAAAAGAACAATCAAGTCGTTTGTGTATTATCGATACAAGTTCACATGGAAGTATCGCGTTACGACAAGTCTGCAACAAAGTGTTAAATGAATCTCCAGAAGAAGAATTATACGAACATTCCACAAGTGCAGTATTATACAGTCGAACATGTAATAATGTTTCTACTTTTTTACTGGAACACTGCGCACCTACAATTTCAACAGTACAAGAGACAACATTACCAGGACTAATATTTTGTGAAAGTTTAAAAGATATGATTGTTGGAGTATCACCAAATGTAGAGATCAAAAGTGTAGAACAACCAGTGGAGGGGAAACAACCTATCACACCAAAAGTGAAATTCCAAAATGAGAAACAATTAGTGAAAAGTGATGGTCAAAATGCAGAATATGTCGCGTCATTAGAAGGACAAATAGTACAATTAGAAGCACAATACGATGATAAAAGTCGGAAATATGCACAATTAACTGCACAACATAATGAATTGTTACGCAGTTCGAAAGAACAGATTCGCGATGAGCACAAAAAGTATGTTACACAATTGGAGAATGAAAAAGTACATTTTGGAAATCAAGTCGTAGCGCTGAAACGAGAGTTTGGGATCGCAACAGCAAAACTAGAATCACAATTGAAGAGTGAGAAACAAATTACAGATCGCGAAGCGGAAAGGTTGAATGGAATCATAAAAGAGTTGCGAGAAACAATAGACCAAAGATATGTTGAAATTAGCGAGTTGACAAAGAGGCTAGCTGCCAAAGATAAAGCACTCAAGGATCTAGTTCATGAAAAAGATACAAAGATATCATCGTTGCAAGATCGTCTGGATCGAGCGATGCAGGAAGCAGAAGCTCAAGCGAAGCGATTGCGAGAAGAGTTGGACATGACAAAAGAGGTGCTATCAAGTACAACTAATGTGAATTCTGCTCAATTACAGAAACTAGTTACCGATAACGCACAACTTGTACAGCAAGTTCAACAACTACAATCGGAGAGTAACACTGGTCAATCTTCGCTTAAAGAACAATTAGCCAATTCCATACGAGAATCAACCTCTCAAATCGATAAATTGAAAAAAGAATTGGCAGCTTCAGAAGATACTCGTAAGAAAAATGAAGAAAGAAGCACGCATTTGAAGAATCTTGTCGATGTAGCTAATGCCAAACTAAATGGAGCAAATCAATCAGTGTCGACGTTACAGAAGCAGTTAGATACTATGGCACAAGAATCATCGTCCAATTTGAGAAAATTGCAAGAAGAGTTGAAACAAGAAAAGGTGTTACTATCAAGTGCCGAACAGAAACTCGAAACGCTAACGAATGAGAATGTACAGTTCAATAACAAATTTAAACACTTGAATGCAACGTTGACAACGCTTACGCAAGAGAAAGTACAGTTACAAGCACAGTTGGATTCCTTAACAAAAGATTCCAATGTAGAAGTACTCAAACTGCGAAAAGACTTGGAACAAGCGAAAGGGCAGCTCGCGAATGCGGAGACAACAAGTAAAGAACAATTACAAGCAAACGAACGATTAAAGAATCAAGTGGATCAACTGCAAGAACAATTAGCAACAATGATTCGTACAGCAGAACAACAAAGAAGATCATCTATTGGTGTAGAGCAAACATTGACCATTCAAAAAGTTCAACTAGAAATCACTATTCAAAAATTGAATGAAGATTTACAAGACATGAGAAAAGAGCGGGATACGCTAAAGAGTCGTATAGAAAATGTGGAATCGGAATTGAATCAAGTTCGAGAGTTATTAATACAAACTGATGATACTAATGCAAAAGAAGTGAAAAAGTTACTTGATGAGAATGATCAGTTAAAGAGTCAGGTAGAGCAAGTACAGCAGGCTTTGGTACAATCAGACAAAGAACATGTTGAGCAGAAACAAACTCTACAGGAAGCGAATAACCAAACTAGAAAAGAGTTGGAAACAACAGTTGATAACTATCGACAACTAGTTGGAGAGAACAAACGACATGTCGCTCAAATAGAGCAACTAAATACGAGTTTGGCAGAGGAGAGACAATCATTGCAATCTCAATTAGAATCAATCTCAAAGTTGTTAGACGAGAATGCAAGATTAGAACAAGAGCTCAAAAAGATCGCTGTACTAACAGACGAAAATCAAAAGCTTGAAAAGAAATTGGAAATTCTAAAACATGATTCTACTCACCAAGTGCAAAGTCTACAAGACGAGCTGGAACAGACGAAACAATTAGTAGAAAATACAGAGAGCACAAACGCTCAGAAAGCGCAAGAACTAGTAATGGAAAACAGTAGGCTCAAAACGCAACTTGAGCAAGTTCGAGAGAATTTGACTGAAATGATGCAAATGAGTAACATGGAGCGAATAGAGTACGATGCTCGTGAGCAGGAGAGGATCGCTATGTTATCGCGTCTCGACGAGGAGTTGGAGCAAACACGAAGAGCGCTCTCAGAGTTACAACTTTCGTATGGTACACTTGAGAGAGAAAACGAGCACTTGAAGTATAAGTTGGAACAGATGAACGAGAATGTTACAAGCATGTTGCGCGAACATAACAAGGAGAGAATGACGTTACAAGATCAAATCGATAATTTTATTCAACACGTGACTACTCTTTCTACCTCATTAGAAGAGTCAAAACAGAATCTAGTCGATACTGAGCAAATGAACGCGACACAAACACAAGCATTATTAGAAGAAAATGAAAATCTTAAAGATCAAATTGAACAGCTTGAGACCAATGCTAAAGGTATCGAACTTGATCGAAATGCAAAGAATCAAGAACTCGAGTACGAGACTTCCAAAGTTGCAAAATTACAAAACGAGTTACAACAAACGTTACAAGTCGCGCATGGACTACGCGTTGAGAATGAAAAATTTGCGTATGAAATAGATCGACTACAAGAAGATGTAAAAGATCTAAAAGTAGTGCAGGAAAGTAATTTGGCGTTGATAAACACTCGTGTGGAAAATGAAAAAGTAATCGAGACGATGGCCAAAGAACTTCAATTGGCAAATCTAAAACTCGCATCACTCGAACAAGAACGCGCAATGTTGTATGATAAACTCGCAGCACTAGAAACAATACTAAAAGATTTACGAGTAGAGAACGAAGCTGTTGTGAAAGAGTTGCGAGTCGAACAAGATCGAGCAACTATGCAAGAATTAACTCATGAAGATGCGATCAAAGCGTTACACTTGAAATTAAAATTACTAGAAGCCGAGCACGAAACGGAGAAGAATCGTTCTAGTGCATTATCCGATCAAGTTGCATCTTTGGAGCATACAAACGAAGAATTGCGACACGCCGTTGGGCATAGTGGAAATACATTATCTGCATTGCATAACGACATTGAAGAAAAGCAGAGACACATCCACGCTTTAGAATCAACAAATGATACATTGACGAAAGAATACGAGCGTGTGAAACAAGATTTGTTGCATCAAGCAGATATTTTACAGAAAGAAGTTGATCATTTACGGAACGCAAATTTGGAGAAACAAAATCATATTAGCGATGTAACAAAATTATTGACTGAGCAGTATGATCGCGTGCACGAGATGACAAACGAACTAAAAGCTAAAGAAGAACGGATAGAGGAGTTACATTCGAACCTAGTACAAGATAGTGCTATAAACAAAGAGTTGATAGACGAGTTGGAGTACAAATCGAACAAATTGTCAAAAGATTTGGAAACTGTTATACATGAGCGTGACGCGTTGGAGAGTCGATTAATATCAGAATCTGAAAAGTTGGTCGCGCAGTTGGAGCAAGTAGTAATATCTCGTGATGGTCATGAACAACATGCAAAAAAGTTACAAAGTGAACTAGAAAGTGTAAGTGAGCAGCTGAAGCAAGTTCGTGCTTCAAAAGACGAGCAGTCCAGAGTTCACGCTCAAGAAATTTCCACTTTGCAATACAAGCACATCAAACAACAAACAGATACTGCTAAAGAACTAGATCAATATCGAACACGGGTCAAAGAAGTAGAGCAACAATTACAACAGTTACGCGCTGAGCGTGACTCACTAGCGCAACGATTACGATCTGCAGAGTTATTACGCGATGCTTCCATGAAACAAGTTACTGATTTACAATCCAAGTTGATCGAATTGGAAGTTTCCACTCAATCATACGCTAAACAAATTCAAGAGTTGGAACAGCTTTTCGAAGAACAAAATTCCAAGTTTGGAGAGTTGGAAAGAGAAAGAGATGAACTTGGCAAGACGCTCATTGAAGTCGAACAAGAACGAGTAGACTCTCATGCAAGTGCTAGTTCGGAACTCGCACACGCGAGAATTGAAGTAGAATCGTTATCTAATGAAAATAAGAAATTACAAGTGCAGCTATTGGTACTACAAGAGCAATCTGCCATGATAAAAGAGTTGGAGGAGACATTAGAGCAAGTACAAAATGAGAAAGAAGAGGATGTTAAACACTTAGAAAGTCAACTACGAGAAAAGTCACTCGAGTACGATGCAATTGTTACCCAATTGAAAACAGCACAATTGGATCTACAAGCACATATTACAGAATTGGAAAAACAATGCAAAGAATTGGATGAAGATTACGTTGCTTTGCAGAACAAATCAGAACAAGAGAAGAATGAACAAAGAAAGAGTTACGAAAGTAGAATAGATGCACTTAGTATCGAACTCAAAGATCGATGTAATCAAATTGAGAACAAATTGGCTGTACAGTTACGCATTCATGTTGAAAAGTTAAAAGGAAGAGATGCTGAGTTGAAAACAGCACGTGAAGAGCATGAAGTTGTTGTACAGAATTTACAAGCACAAGTAGCAAGTATGAAATCAAAATGCATTTCATTAGAAACACAATTGGCAGAACTAAATGATGAACTAGTTAAAAAACAATCACAACTGGAAATCGCAAGGCAGAATCGTTCACTCAATGATGATGAAGAAATTGATGAAAGTGAATATGAAGATTATGATGGATGGGTGAGTGACCAACCACGTATAACAGAAGCGAAAAAGGCGTTAGAAAAAGAAGATTTAACACGAAGAAGAGATGCCATAAAACATCCTGTACAAAATTCTCTACGCGAAGAATTAGAAAAAGTTAGAAAACAAGTCACACAACTTGCTCACGAAAACGAAACATTAACAAATCAAATATCGGCGCAATCAAAATTAATCGAAGAAATGGAAGATATGAAAGATGAGTTGGAAGATCAAGTCGAAGCGTTAGAAGATGAGAAACAAGTTCTCGATGAAGAATTGAAAAAGATTCAAATCAATGTTGCCGAGTTATCAAATGCACTGCAACGACATTTGAAAGATTTGGATCGCATACAAAAAGAAAGAAGAGAATTAGAATTGGAAAAGAATTCGTTAAAGAGACAATTAGATCAAAAAACGCGAGAAGAAATAGAAATGGGCATGAACGTGAACCATTTACACTCGAAACGAAATCAATTGCAAGATGAGTTGAAACAAGAAGAAATGAAACAAGATGGAACGAAAAGAGTACAATACCAACAAATTCAGGAACGATTGGCGCAACTAGAAAAAACAGTTTCTCAGAAAGAAGCAGAGCTAGAAAAAGCAAAACAAGAACGTGAAAAGTTAAAGAATCAATACGAAGCGTTAGAAGCACGGTCAATCGCGCTAGAGAAACAACTCATAAGTCGCATCGATGCCATAAAAGAAATGCATGATTTGAAATTGGAAATGGGAAAGAAGCAAATCGAGAATGAACAACTCATTGAAGCTGTTGCCAATCAATCAGGAACAGTTTCTGATTTGTATTCGTCAAATAGCGCATTACAAGTTCAAGTTGACAACCTTCGAGAAGAGTTGAAAGAGCGTATTCGACAGTGTGAGTTGTTGCAACAAGCAACACAAGAAGATGACGCGTTCACACGAGACAAGTTTAACAAACTAAAAGAGGAGAATTCGACGTTAATACAAACTGTTTCACAACAATCGGACACGTTAGGAAAACTGTACAAACAACAAACGGCTCTAGAGAAACAATTAAAAGAAATGCGAACAAAAGCAGATCATATCGAACAAGTGTATCAAATCAATGAGGCGCTAAAAGATGAGAATACACAATTTAGCGATCGTTTAGTCAAATGTCAAGCGCAAGTTGAACAATTGCAAAATAAATTGAAAGAGGAGAACAAACGATTCATAAAAGAGCAAGAAGATATCGAAGATCGAGTAAAATCAATGTTGAATGATGACGATGCGATACCTAAATTAAGAGAAGAGTTGGCGAGAGCTACGGAAGAGCGCGAAACGTTGGAAAGAATTATACGAGAGCGTGACGATGAGATTGTAGAACTAAAAGTTGCTTTGCAGCAAATGGAAGGTTATGACATGCGAGAATACACATCAGAACCCATGATGGAACTGGAAAGCCAATTAATGCAAATGAAATCACTAAACAAGAAACTTATTGGTGATATCGATGAACTACAAACAGAAGTTGTCGAGTTGGAGAGTATGATACCTACAGACCAATTGATGAGAAGATTAGAAAGAAAAAGAAAACTACAAGGGCGAGATTTAACTGTTAATGCACCCATCTCACCTCGGAAATCGCCAAAGACACCAGTTGGGTTCAACTCAAGTATGGATTTGAAACGTATACCTTCACCGCAAAAGTCACCAAGAAACAAGGAACCAAAGACTGTTGACCAACTGATTAAGAAACTAAAGTATCATCGAGATCTCTAGTAGTTGACCAATGTCCAATTCGAGATTTCTTATTTAGAAAGTGATCTGTGTCCAAAATGAGACTTATTCCACGAGCTTCTACTCCACCGTGTATACTAAAGTCGTGCAGTATTACCGATATTTAAGCATGCGTGCTAGGTCGAAATAATCCATCAAAAAACAAGAAACAAATGAGCAATATTGAAAGCGCAAAGAACTTGTACAATCTCTTCGTACAAGGAGACATTCCAGAATTTCTGAACAACGTAGATAGCAGTATCGTGTGGGAAGACTTTTGTGACGAAGGTAGAGAAGACGCAAATCTCTTCGGTACTTATAGTGGCATCCCAAGCCTTGGTGGCTACTTTCAAAAACTTGGCTCAACTAAAAAGTTTTCAGAGTTTTCGCCAGATTCTTTCATTGCAGGTAGCGACAACAAGAACGTGACTGTAAAGGGTCATGACCAGGGCAAGTACCGCTCTGATGGTCTAGCTTTTGCAGCGAATTGGATTCATTTGCTTACGTTCAATGAACAAGGCAAGCTTGAGCGTTTCACTGTTGTGCGCGTAAAGACTCCTGCTGTCACTGTTGTTTAATAAATACTCTAAAAGCGAGTTACTGGTTTGAAAGCACCTATTTATTAGATGTGATAATAATTATCTGCCACTTCTCAATGCTTGAGTAGCTACGTTGACGGCAGCTGTTAGCTTTAATGCATTTCCTGGATTCCTAGATCTTGTTCCAACAGCGGGGTCATTTTGATATTTGGAAAGGGTTAGTTGTGCTTTTTGCAATGCGCGTATTACGTTGTCTCTTACTCCAACAGGAAGAGGGAGATGTGGAAGCTGGGTTCTCATTACTTGCATATATACGCTGCTAGCAGCTGATAGATTATTAGCGGCAGCCTCCATCTCCACTAATGCGACTTGATTCAACACTGCTCTGCTCAATGCTCTTCTACTTAGCACTCTTTTATATCCAAGCACACCGTTAGAGCAGTATAGCAAACATAATATTAGGCCCAAAAGAATGATTGTCTTTGTCATGATGATCGCACAAAGTTTCTTCAAGTTGTTCTAAAAATAATTTTACTTTTCACCAAGTAGAGCATAAAATAACGAAGTTGGTAAACTGCAGCAAAGATGCTGTTCTTCCTGAAATCTGCGTAGAGAGTGTGAATTCAGTAATTCTCTGGAACATGTCACAACTCGAGAAGATGCTCAAAAGAATAAGTGAATTTGCGATGTCCAAAACACGACCAAGATTACACTTGATCATGACTCTTGGTATCACCATCGTATGCTTACGAAAAGAATACATCCCTTGCACTAGCAAGTATTCAAACGTTGCAGGTTTGTAACTCTTCAAGTAAAAACCAGTCCGAATCCTAACATCCGCAACCGATATGAAGTCCTAGTTCTGTTCGCTGATACGAGTTGTAAGCTTGCCCGTTAGTGTCGAATGTCACATTTTGAATCCCATTTTAGTAATAACGAATTATTTTTGATCACACTGTCAAAAAACCAAATACAAGCAAAAAACCTAAGCCAAAACATATGCGCACACTATCCCTATTCATATGTATCTGCGTGTTACTAGCATTCACATACGCAGTTTCAATACCGCATAACGAACTAAGTGGCAGAGTACGAAACATTAGGCAAGAGAGTACAGAAGCCGATACTACCACTACAACAACTGCAGCACCTGCTGAAACAACAACAACTACAACAGCTGCTCCACAACCTACTACTACAACTACTACCACCACATCAGCTCCAGCTCCAGGTCCAACAACGACCACTACAACTGCTTCACCAGGCACACCTACAACAACAACTACAGCAAGTCCTGGTACTCCAATTTTACCACCAACAACAAAAGCAAACGGGCCAACTACAACACTTGCACCTGGACAAACTGCAGCACCAACAACCACACGGGCACCAACTACAACTGGAAACGGTACTGTAATAATAGATGCAAGTGCTGCTTTTGATTACACAAAGGTATGGGCACCAATAGTCGGAGCAGTGGTGGGAGGATTAATTCTAGTCGCTATTCTTGCGATTATTATCGCATTCCGCGTCCGTAGAATACGGAATAACAAGAGGATGTTGGCATCTAAAAATGTTTCTGGTAGCGAGGCAGCACCAGGAGTATCTCTACCAACAAATCATTTCGACACTCTTTCACCATCAGTTGATCAAGAAGAAATGGCCAATTTTGTCTATAATCTTGGAGAAGCATTCAAGAGAAATCGTTTTAATGAAGTCACGTCTATCGCGAACGAAATGTATGAAATTATTAGTTTCAGAGGATTACTGTTACCAAACCCAAGTAACATTTTTATCGCGTTGATAAGAATCATGGAAAGTGATCAATTCTTACACGCAGATCCACGTAGACAATTGGATGTTATTCGCGTCACTCATCGTATTGCAGCGTTATCGCTATTAGAAAAAGCACATCGCGGAACAAGACTCACAGATGATTCCAAGAAAAAGATTACAGAAAATATCGTCACTTTGAAACGCATCGCAGCAGTAGAGAAGGGAGGTGTTTCCAAACCAGATGAATTTGAAATGAACTTCCACTTGGACTGTTTGAGCCAATGTTTGTTCCTCATGGAAGATACAAGTCTCTCAGCAGATAAACTCGTACGTGCAGTATCAAACGTCACAAATCCAGGCGTACTATTGGGAATGATAAGTTCTGAAATTGAAATTACACCAAGAGCGTGGTATCGACCCATTCTAGTTGCTTCACTACTTTCCAATTTGGCAAGAGAACAAGAGAATGTGTTACTATCGATCATGACTAGACCTGCACTTTTCGACAAAATTTCTGCAGAACAAACATGGAGAACAAATTATCATCATGCAATGCTACTTGGTGAAATTCTTTCTTCACCAAACTCGAGTGAAGGTATCTGTATGATGGCACTTACTGGAGATATGGTAGATGCCGTCAAGATCGGAGAAAAACCACTTGTATCCATGGTGTCGTTACTCAGTTTCGGAAAGAAGGACAATTCTGGATCCATTGCTGTTCGCGCCAAAGCGTTCAACGAGACTTTTAAAACTGTTGCCAAAACACCATACCATAACGTACGTAGTGCGTGTATGCTGATGCTACTCGAGAGACGTATTCAAGAGACCAACGCAGATGTACGTGCGTTGATTGACAAGTGCATGAATCAAGCAGTAACAAGTGGTGGACTCATCGATCAATGGAAGAAGGAGATCGATCTTGGTTCACAACATGTTATTGATGAACTCGACAGCGAGTGGAATCAATTACAAGAGAATCGCGGTGTTCTCGCACAACGTAAAAGCGAACACTCTGAAATGTCTAGACTCTATGCCATGAAGAATGTTGAAATGAACGAAATTCAATCTCGTGTCAATCGTAAGAGAGCAAGTTTGACTTTCCAAAATCAACAATCTGCTATTGAAAGTGCATCGAACGAGCTCAGACAAATCAGAAAACAAGAGGCGTACGAAACAGATGACGAAACAGCAAAACTTAACGTTTTGAGAAGAATCGAGTTGGAGGACATGTTAGAAACCTTACCAAGTGACGAGGTGAAACGTGTTGGCAGAATGGAAGAAAATGTTCGCAAACTTCAAGCCGAATTGAATCAAATTTCTGGTGAACTCGTCAAATGCAGTGCAGAAATGGAAACTTTGGAACAAAAAGTCAAAGAACAACAAGATACATTCGATATCAAGAGAAACAATTTT
>JAESGV010001236.1_pt1 | contig 10789 bp, 7 predicted proteins | sample 9269781 | NCBI WGS metagenome assembly JAESGV01 (sample SAMN15741586, study PRJNA653496) | algae metagenome | isolation source: Tildeniella torsiva UHER 1998/13D and co-occurring heterotrophs from... | place: Slovakia: Slovak Paradise National Park, Hrabusice, Kosice Region | collected 2000-01-01
AGGTTCTTGACTGCACTCACTTCATGAAGAGACATCCAGGAGGAGCTAAGGCTATTCTTTTGTACGCCGGTAAGGATGCCACTGAAGAATTCAACATGCTACACGATGAGAACGTCATTGAGAAGTATGCCCCAGAAACCATTATTGGTACCCTCGCTACTGAACTCAAGAGCAAGTTGTAAGAAATAAAATGGAAATATTTAAATGACAACGTTTAATATTCTACGTCATCGTCTACATCGTCAAAGTCATCTTCAAAACCTCCCTCTTCGTCGTCTTCATCATCGTGCAGTGTTTTTCTCGGTGGTGCTTGCTCAAGATCGTCATCTGTTACAGAATCGTCTCCCGAATCGTCACTGCCTTCGTCATCGTCGTCTTCGTTCAGTGAAAATGGTTTTGCTGTTTTGTATTGTGGATTTAGAGGTCTTTGTGCAGGCTGTTTGGCTGCAAAACTTGGGCGTACATGTGTCTCTTTGTTATATCTCACAGGAGATGTATTAATTTGGAGATCATCGTCATCATCATCGTACTCGTCTTCGGAGTCAATTTGAATTTCTTCAACCACTGGTCCTTTGATTGCTTGCATGGTTCCTGGTTTGAGAGCAACTCTATTGGCTGGAGATTTTCCACCTGTTGTCACTCTATTATTTGTAACTGGTTGAGTTGGTTGTGTTGGAATGTTTGCTCTGCGAAGAGGTGCTCCAAGTGACGTAGTTCTTAATTGTGTACCTTCTGGTTCTGGATTCTTAACAGTACGATGTTTGGCTTGATTTCTGAACGTTCTGCTTTGTAGAGCAATAGTAGCAGGGTTACCCAATAGTTTGGTATGCTTTCTTTGTGGCTCGTTTCCTAATGCTGTTAATGTGGAAGGTGTAGATGGCGCGAGTCTCTTCTTTTTGGATACAGATTGTGGAGTTGTAACTTGAATGATAGATGGACGAGCCATTTGAGCGTGTGGTTTCGATTTTGGCGTATTTGGACCGTATGATGTATCTTCCATGGCAGATTTTGGAATCGATTTGATCAAGTTATCACGTAGCGCTCTTCGCACTTCGTTTCCTGGTTGATCATGGGAGTTGATGTATTTTGTGTACAATTCAATCGCTGCTGCATATCTTGCGCGTAGTACATAATAGGTGAAGAGAAGATCGATTTCTTTCATGTCGTGTTTGTCAAAATTGTTTTCAAAGTAGCTGATGAGCCATCTCTCTTCAGTACGGTCAAATGGTAAACTGAACCAGTCCGAAGCAAATGTTTGTGTATGCTTGGCGTATTCTAAAATACAAAAGAAGAGCAAACGTCTGTGTGCATCATCTAGTGCTTTTCTTTGTAGGTCGAATGCGAGTTGCTTCACATGGTTGCTCAACAAAACTCTCATGTAGCGTACACTGTTATCTCTACTACGCATGCTGATTCTCTTGGCGGCAATAAAGTCCTTTCTACTCAATAAGACATCAATGATCTCACCGTGCCACTCGTGCGTTGGTGTGTCGTATGCGCTCAAAAATGGTACAGCATCTTGGTTGTTATCCTGTTCAGTTGCAGCATCAAGTTGCCAAAGACCCATAACTAGTCTTTGCCATGATGTTGGAATGTTAAAGGTCTTGGCATATGTTGAAATCATTGATCTTGATACACTGATGTCGTTTTCACTGGGACTCATAGTTTGGTCTGTCAAAAAGTAGAGAATAGCAACGTGCTTGTACATAATGGAGTCGCGAGTGTTGTTGTCGTTCAAGAATAGATCGAATAACACGTTCAAATCGGCAGGTGGATAATCTCCTTCGTAGTTCTCCTCAGCACGCTTCATGATTTCGTCGATAAAGAAGGGTAGATCAATGTTTGTTGCATCTTCTAGTGATGGTTCTCCCATATCTTGATCTTCATCTCCGTTTTCAGATGGGCTACCGTATGTACCGATCATTTCATCAGATACGCTTTGTAGAGAACCTAATTTGTGAATAATGTATGCTTCTTGATCTTCAATGGTCTCTCCTGGATTCTTAAGGTTTTGCATAACTTGTTGTCTTGCTTTGCGTCTTTCTGCCCAAAGATTCTTCATGTGTGGGTGGTTATACAATTGTGAGGCGACTGGAATGAATCCTTGTGCGGTGAACCACTCCAAAACGCGAATATGTTCTCTTACTTGAGTTATTCTAGTTAAAAGTGTTTGAATGCTTTCTTGATCGTTCTCCTCTTGTGCTCTTTCGGCCAAACTTTGCATAACGTACAAAAGATCGGCTAGTTGTTGAGCAGCTTCGTTCATGCATGCCCTGCGATAATCACGATCTGTATCGGCAATTGATCTTGGTCTGTGTCCAGTAATTCTACGTACTTCCAACATCAAGTCATGAATTTGCTTCTCGATTCTCTTTCGTTCATATTGAACCCATGCGAGGACTGGAGTTGGCGCACTCAGCAAAAAGTCTGCATCATCTGTCATAGAATCAGTGTTTTGAGCATGAACGTAGTTCACGATTGATGAGGCGAGACCGTGCTCTAAACAGAGTGACCATAGAGATCGAAGAACGTGTTTTGCATCAAGCGCTGGCTGCTCGTCTGCATCTTGGCTGTTTGCTTGTTTCGTTAGGTCCTTGGATTTTGCATGATCTTTTATCAATTTCAGTTCCACGCATCTTCTATAAATCGTGAATGCTTGTCTTTCGTTGTGGAATACTTCTGATCCATTTTCCTCTAGTTCGCTCAAAATTGCAATAGATTCTGAAATAAGCTCCATTTCGTACACATTTGCAGGTAATAGGAATTTCACATTGAAAGATAACTCATCGTTGATCTTGCGTAGTGACTCAGCATCGATCCAAAGTGACAATATTGGGAAGTTGGGATTAAGGTCCGTTAACGCAAAGTCAAAGAGAGCAGGTCTCTTGTTTTGTAGACTACTCTTTTCTAAATCGAAAATTCTGATGAATCGTGTTCTCTTCTTGGCATTGTTCGCTACAGTCTCAACAGTTTCCCATACAAAGCATGCTCTGTTATGATTGCTTTGAGATCCGCGTGGACTTGTTGGGGATAGTTCTGGTGCTTTCTCTTCGCGTTTTTCACGATCTGTGTCAGGAACGACAACACAACTAATTAAAGTACTTGAGACATGTGATCTTTCGTCTCCTAATTGCAATGCTAGTACATCTTCGACGCTAACTTCTTGGCGTAGTTTGAGTTTGAATAGTGCGACTTGTGCAATGTTTGTGGCTTGTCCTACCCACAAATATCCTTCATTATTTGCAGACTCTTGAAAGCAAAAATGTGTAATATTTTCTTGAACATCGAGTGAACCTTCTGCCATTTGAGTATTGTCATCGAAAGACCACAGACCAAATTCTCCTGACGCATAACCGATCGCCAAAGCTCCAATCTCTTGAATAACGCACATGGCTGTTACTTCCGATGTAAGTTTTTCGGACTCAAACGATCCATAGTATTCTTCTTCCTTGTCTGGCATATCGAGGTTAACATCCACCAAGAACACAGCACCAGTATCATTACCTACTGCGATAGTATAGTTTGATACATCGGTTGTTTGTTGCGGTTGCGCGACAGGTGAGTCTATTTCGTCCTCATTAATTTCGTCACTACCGATAGCGCTTGTGGTTGTGGTATTCTTGTTCGTTAGGTTGTTATACGCGGTTGAATGTAACGATAGAACTAGAGTAGGGTTGAATGGCATTTCTATTTCTTTGATTACGCGCAGTCCACGTGTTGGGTCTAGTATAAGGAGTTTTTTGCTGTTTTTTATAGTTACGGCAAAGTATCCTCTCGATATTTCGCTACACGTTGAAATGTTTTCGATACGTTTCTCTGCGAGGGTTTGATACAGTTTGAGATCGATAACTGACAAAGAATCAGGTGAAAAAAGCCATCCTGTGTTCCCATCGTTACAGATACCTCCTCGTGTTGGATCTGAGCTGCGAGAAACTCCAAGTCTATGTACTTGTGTCCTTGCCTGATGGAAGGCTTTTCGCATTGTTGTGAAAACGATTGTAAAAAAAAGAACGAAAAAAAATAAAATAAATAAGTTTTTATTGCTGCCCACTGGTTAGCAGTCGCAAAATATACTCCATGTTTTTCTCCATACCTTCCATCCTAGTTTGCAGCAATGCAATTGTTGCTTGCAATTTGTTTACTTCATTTCTTAGCTCAATGTTTTCTATTCGTAGTCCTGAATCTGGTAACCCATTCTGTATTAGAGGTTTCTTTAGTGGTAGTGGTTGAAATAGTTTTGAATCGAGCAGTGATTTCGATTTTTCTACTGGTACATCATCTCTATCGTCCTCTAGTTTTGAAAAGTAAGCTTGTTGTCCTTTTCCAGTTGATATCACGCTAGAATTTTGAAGTGCCGATGTGTCTATCAGATCTTGGTCTAGTTTTGGTGGAGCAAGAGGTGAATTGGAGAAATCTTTTGCACTTGTAGTTTTCAAACGTGTAAATGGTGAAGGTGATACTAGGTGTTCCGCGTTGGTTGATTTCTTTGGCGTCTTTGGATTGTCTTGTAAATGTTTATCATCTTCAATCCTATCAAATTGTGGTTCTAATGAGAATAACCCAGGTTTTGGTTTCTTTTTCGCCGAAAGAGTCCGAGGCTTCAGTTTATGTGTATCTTCTAGCAAGCTTTCATCATATTCGTTATCAATTCTTTTTAAATCAACTTCATCAAGATAATGGTCAAAAGTGTAACTAGGATCATCGTTACTACGGTGAGAAGGAGACAATTGCAGACCTATTTTTGTGGAGAATGATACTTCCTTTCTTCTGTCTCTCAATTCGGAATCATTTAGGCTATTATCTACCTGCGATGACATTGTACTCATTTCTCGTCTGAACTGAGATAAAAGCTCGTCAATGTGAGCACTGCTTGATTGATCTAGATCTTCAGTGTACGTTTGTTTGCCTGAATATCTAGGACTAATGGGATTCAAGTATTTTTCATAGCGTTGAAAGTGTTGGTCGTACATGTCATCTTTTTGTTGCAATCGTTCTATTTCCTCATTTAAGTTATTCGAAAAATCTCCTACGTCATCCGAATAATCGATATCTAGATAGTTTTTTTGAGGCTGGTTTCTCCCGTGTAACGTTGGTGGAGGTACAGGATGCTCCGATTTCGGTGCTGATGTTGCTTTCGAAACAGGTTTTATCGGCGAAGAGTCGAATCTCAGAGCATCTGTTCTTGGCTTTGTTAGTGTCTTGAAGGCACTCATAAAATCCATTTTGTCTCCCTCGCTCATGAGCTTGACTATCTCGCGCCAATAATTTACAAGGTTTGCCAAAGAGACGTTATGTTCAGAATAATGGAGGAACAGTATGTAATAATACATTATTTAGAAGTATGACTTGAACCATCAGAAAGTTTCATACGCTTTCTGGGTTGTGATACACTGTCTGAACTGTCCTCTGGCCGTGACTGTGTCTTCTTTGGTTGTGCATTCGCAGTTTCTCTGTGCTTATGAGCTTCACTTATTTTGATGATGGATTTTCCAACTAGTTCTGTTCTCCATTTGTTGTATTCTTGTATTCCCTTTTGTCCTAATCTAAATAATTTATCTTCGTTCAAACACAAGTTTCTTGTTTGTGCTGTAATGTTTTCTTTTGACGACATGTTACTTGAAGTATACAAAATTGTTGAGAAACGTTTTGTGAATGCCTTCACGACATAATCTTGGAGTTTTTCAGCTGTTCCTCTTCGTTCCTCTGAAAAAGCATTATATTCGTAGATAAATGCAGCCAAATCGTGACCAAACTCGTAGTAATATGGGTTGATAGAGTTCATGTTGACCGCCGACCACTCAGCATCGCAGTTTTCTAGTGCTTTTGTCCATTTGGGAAAATCTAATGTTACGAAATGTTTCTTTCCGAGTTCTCTTGCGAGCCATAACGGCATGTCTACACGAGTGCCTTTGGTAATATCATTTGTATTCGATCGTTTTGGTTCCTCTTCTTCGTCGTCTGACTGGATGCTGGCTTCGTCGTCGACAACATCACTGTTTGCTGATTGTAGACTGCTATTGTGTTTGTCATCGTCATCATCAACCATGTCGCTGTCCGTTGTTGAGGTATTTTGTTGCAATAAAAGATCATTTGAGTTTTGATGGCGAGTGGCAGTATTGGCGACACGATGTGGAAGTAAAAGTTCTTTTAAATTGTACGCATCATTTCTAAATACAACGGACACGTTCTGCAGGGTTAATTAACAGTGTTAGCATACCTCCTGTTCGGACAAAATAGCATCAATATCATAGTACGAGTTTTTGCGCACCATGTTAACTCTTTGTTGTTCGACTTAACGGTAACAAAGTTGTTTGCGCGGGTTGCTTTGGAAAGTCAACTATCGAACGCAAACAAACTATGACAGAACAGAACAAGCAAATTGAAGTTAAAGTATTTACCGATAGAAATTTGATAAAAATTGTTTCGCAAGGATGGGACTTGGACCGTTTGATCTCTGGAAAAATCGGAACACTAACCGGAAGACGGTTTTCGATTACTCTACCTGCGGAAACTGGTCTTTACACTACTGTAAAAGCGTTTAAAGGTTTAATAGAAGACCAAGAAGGTATACCAATAGAAAAACAAGAAATAAGAAAAATAAGATCAAAAATGGACGATGACCATACGTTAGAACAACACAGATTCAATCCAGAAACAGATACACTTCTACTTTTAACTGCGACAGATGACTATGACAAATATTTTTTCCATCCAGACTCCGAAGATACGAGTGGATTGAAAACAAAAATGAAACCACAAGTGACACAAACACTAACTATCGATGAGGAGACAGCAAAGAAGATGGACGAAAAATCGAACGGTGATTGGTGGAAAACCTCCTCAATGTTGTCTGGCCCACAAGGAAGACCAAGACCGTCAACAGCTTCGTCTACAACAGCACCAACAAACTCTGGAGAGAATACTCCAAGCTCAGCAACACCGGTTAGTGCAAGTACACATCAACCATTTGACTCTGTTCCATCGAAAGATGTTGCAACTCCTGATCAGGACGAGAGAAGAAGACAAATGCGGTTGGCAACGGAAAGAAGGCTGAATCAAATGAAGCAACAATAGAGAACTATAATGTAGCGAGGTGGAAGTGATTCAGATTGTGCGCAAATTAGCGAAAGACACAGAATTCGGATAGCGCTATAAAGATTGTTTATGAAAGCTTACTTAGGACTTTTGATATAATTTCATCAACATTAGTCATGTTTTTGTCGGCACACCATTGTACAGCATTTCTTTTGGTTGTCCAAATTCTTTCTTCTGCCCATTGAAGTGCTCTAGCTGCATTTCCAAGAACATTTCTATCTCCTGCTATTTTGTGGTTGTTTTTATGCCATTTTATACACTCTACAATCGCATTACCAACTTCATCATCCGGAATAGGTTTGAAAATCGACTTCGCATATGCGCCTGCAATTGTCTTGGCGATATAATATGCAACTGCTTTATCGATTATAAACCAATGCGGTGGCTCGTTTCTATAGTCGTAACAAACGTGATCTACTTCAATCTCTTTTCCTGTATTGAAGTTAATTTCAAATTGTGCTCCTGGTTTGTACAAATTGTCTACAGAGTATACAACTAGTTCTAATTTTTGGGCTGGACATGGGAGATTTTTGTGACTTGTTGAATTCGTAATTTCTAGTTTCGTCTCTTCTGACAAAGTTGCTGCACAAACCACTAATACGTCTAAATCACTAACACCATTTTCGTAGCCTCCCATTGCGAACGATCCAATCGAATAGGCACCGATAAAATTATTTTGTAGTATACTGGAAATAATTGAGCTTATTTTCGAAAGATATGTTTCAATGCTCTGCATGCTTGAACTGTTTTGGTGTGACATGCTTGTAAGCTTTGACAGCTGTCCAAACAAATTATGGATGCAACAGATGTTGATAGATACACGTTTTTGAAAGAGCCACAGTCGCTAAAACATAAACTATGTGTAACCTTTGTCAACTACATTTCTGCAGAAGAGTATGAATTTGCACGCGCAGTTCTACTACAAATAGCAGAACACGTAACAGAAAAATATGCACTGGCGTTGCTAGAAAACGTTCTAGAGAATACAAAGAAGATCAAAGGGTATAACCGCGCAAATTCATATTCTTATTTATAATAGTTTGAAAACTTCGCCAAGATTACTATGGTTTTTCTTTATTTTGCATCAAGAACTCGAGTCTAACGACGATACAATCGAAAAAGACAGTCGCACTGAGTCAATCTTGCATTCTGAAGGTTTAGAGAATGTTAATGGAAAATACAACTCCAAAACACTTGAGTTTGAACTTTTATTGGATACAGCACGTGTTTTACACGCAAAAGAACTAAAAGTACTCTATAATTTTGAGTATCTAACAATGTAGGAGTCGCACGGTGCAGAAGAGGTAACAGAGGATTTACGCCTGCTACGAGATATCTATTCAAAACATACAACAGAAGATGACAAATTTTTATTGACAAACGCGAAACCAACAAAACAAACTCTCACTGAGAGATCAATTCAACTCATTCAACAACTAATAGCAGTCGATCCACCACTCGCGCATCAAATAACAAAATCACTGTTGACTAATGAATCTATTACACTAGATTCTGACGATGGCTCACTACGCGACCTCTTGTGCGACTCATTTTTAAATGTTGTCAAGCAGCACTTGACCAATGGAAAAGTCAAAGAAGCGGTGAATTTAATTCGGTACTTTAGTGTATTCGAATTCTACACGAACACTGGCAAAGACTCTAGAGAGCAAACATTCAATCAGATTTTGGATAACATTGCACACGCCACTGTACAAGAACACCGCAATTGCGTCGAAGACCCTACCAACACCACTACTCTACCACAGTTAATGTACGAGTCGTTACTAGCGTCGAACAATGAGAGTATGCTCAACAAATACGTTCAATTAGAAGACAAAGCGTGGAGTAGCGTTCCAATTTCACACTTTTTCGCACAAAAGTTCCTAGAAAATGAAAACTATCCATACGTGGATGTTCTCTTTCGACCAATACTCAACTACGTTCGTGTAACAAACAAGTTTTTGCTAGAATCAATTGTTGAAGAATGCATTAACGCCATCGCATCAAAAGGTTTTGCACAACTTAAAATAATGATGGCACCTCCAAAACTAAGAAGATTACGACCATTAATCTTGTTACTCTGTTGGGATCGTTACAAGAGTGATATTGATACAAGAAGAGAAATGATCAAAGTGTTGTGGCCTCATGATTGGGTAGAATCAAACGCTTACGAGCAAGAAGGCGATGCTATTTTGGTTCATGCTTGTAACGAGTTATCTTTTCAATTACATTCGGCTGATAACATGGCAGAAATGATTATTCGTGCAAAAGAACCAATCAATCGCAGAACGTTGCGCGCTACTCAGATTATAACTGCAATTGCGACAAATGATAATTTAGCAAGAGTGATTCTAGATCTACTAGTTGAACATAGCATTTCCTTCATCATTGGAGCATGGCTGCCACAGTTAGAAGAAGAACAAATTATTGCTATGCTACAGAGAAGACCAGTTGTTAGAGGAGAAGAGAATCGAAGAGATACAGAACTTGATGTAGTGAGAGGTTACTACACCATTCACAACTTTTTGACTGGCGCGTACAGACAAGCAGATGTGGAAAAAGTGTCTACACGAATTGCAAACAGTCTTGCTAAAGTTGTGACACCAACACATCGCTTGATTATACTCAAATTATTGTATAATGTCATGTTCCTACGCAAGACGAACATCAAAGAACAAGCAAAAGCCAAGGATACATTCCTCGCTCCAAAAGAGTTGATCGAGAGTACCTTACATACCATTACTAGTAATTTGGAAAACGCAGAAGGTGCAGACCTACAAGAGTTTTCAGAAAAAGTTCAAGACACGAATTGGAGGTTCGAATTTGCAAAATATGCAAGTACTCATAGTTCACTTGAAAAAGTTCATTTAATTGATGTTATGATCGCTTCACCGGATACATTGTTAACTATTGCACTACGAAAGTGTGATTTTGACCGAGCAAGACGAGTTATCCTTCGATACGGCAAACTCAAGCATTCTATGGAAGATGTTAGTGTTTATGAACAAGCACACAATATTAGAGAAGCGTTCCGTGTACACAGTGATACTAGTTCACAACTATTGACAACATTTTTATCAAGAGAAGATGTACCTTTTTCCACAGTGCTAGATTTACTTCTCACACTACACGCAAAACCAGAGGTACTCAAGACTATAATTTCGAGAGCAAAAGAGTTGCAAGGTACTCGAACTGGTGCATTCGATCGTATGGAAGCTCTTATGGACCATTTCACCGAAGAACCACTCTACGTTGCAAACTCCAAATTGTTTAAACGATCAAAAACAGCAAAAGAGGCACGAGATATGCTAAAGAATATAACAGAACGAGAAAACAAATACACTTTGCTACGAACCATTATTGAAGAGTCAAAATTGGAAAATATTCAAGTATGGCGCGATATTGAAAAAGCATTTGGAAATGATTATCTCGGCACTGCTATCCATCACTTCAATCAAACAACAGAAATCATTGGTGAGAATCTAATGTACACACTAAGCCATGGTCCTCGTGAAATCGCAATCGGCCTCATTTTCGGAAACAGATACAACGAGGCACTCGAAATTTGCAAACTTAACACTATCGAACCACTGCGGCTCATGATCGACGCTCTCGCCAGTGAGAATCCTCCTACACTCACTATTGGTATCATTGAAAACTTTTTGCAAAAGATTTGTGACAACAAAGTCGCTGT
>JAESGV010001237.1_pt1 | contig 10788 bp, 10 predicted proteins | sample 9269781 | NCBI WGS metagenome assembly JAESGV01 (sample SAMN15741586, study PRJNA653496) | algae metagenome | isolation source: Tildeniella torsiva UHER 1998/13D and co-occurring heterotrophs from... | place: Slovakia: Slovak Paradise National Park, Hrabusice, Kosice Region | collected 2000-01-01
TTGTGCAAATGGTAGATCATTCACACTGGAACTAAATTGATTGAGTACTGTCTGTGCATCATCTAGTGCATAAACTTGAGATAAACTGGTTGACTCGACGTACGAAAAGATCAACGCTCCGTTTGATGTTTTCATGACGTTGTTCCCTAGCATGATATCTATGATAATGATTTGATTTTGTGCTTGTCTGATAGTGGGCACTACACATCGACATTTTGTTTGTTCTCCACAAAAAGCTTCTGTGTAGTCACGAGTAACACTTTTTGAGAACTTTTGTGCTTGGAAGTCGTATTGAAGATCTAATGAGAATCGACACGCTGTTGGTTCATTACCAGCGTGAAGATTGGATCCAAAAATAACCAATGTATCTCCTGGTCCTGCAATAAATACAGATAGACTTGAAACGATTGGTTGTGGTGTTGTAGTAGGTTGAGGCTCGCTGGGAACAGTCGAAGTAGTTACAGTAGCCGTTGTTGTTGGTGAACGAGTACTTGTTGTTGCCAACGTGCTCGTTGGTGCTGTACTTGTAGTAGTTATGTCTGTTGTAGTTGGTACAGTTGTTGTTGGTGTAGATGATGGAGTTGGTGAAGGCACTGCAGTGTCAGGAGCACTTGAAACCACAAATGTTGATACCACCTCAGGATCTATATTAATAGGAACATTCTCAGTGATCATCTCCAATGATATCGATAGTGCGGTATCCATCACTCTACGTATCGTAAACGCTTGATGATACACTTGTGATAAAGCGTTTAGTTGTGATGCGATGTCCACATGAACTGCTCCTGTACTATTTATAGCAACACTTACGTTTGCTAATTGAGTTCCTGCGTTGTTCGAGAAAACGATAGCAACTTGTACAGCACCACCCAAATATGTGATATTAAAAGATAGAGTGCTTTGTAGCACAATAGAATCCTGTGGTATTGTTGTTTGGTTCGCAAACGTGATAGGAAGTTCGACACTAACACTAGCGTTGGTGAATAACACGAGCGATGTGTTGACTACTGGCTGCGGAACTTGAGATGGATCACCTGTTACCTGTGGTACTAGTTCACCTACTGTGATTGTAGTGGTATTTACATAGGGTGCAGCTGTGGTAGTTGGCACTGCACTGGTTGTAGTTGGTGTTGCAGTAGTACTTGTTAACGATGTTGTAGTGGGTGAGTCTGTTGCAGTTCCTGTTGGAGTAACTGTGGTAGGTAATACTGTTGAGGTGAGTATACTTTGTGGTACTGTTGTGGTAGGAGTGGCTGTGTCTGTAGTCGTGACGCCAGCTGTAGAAGAAAATGTAGGTGTCGTAGTTGGCACTATTGTAGTAGCTGTTGGCGTACTTGTTGAAGTTATCGTTTGTACAGCAGTCGTAGTAGGACCTGATGTGGTAGTAGGCATAGGCGTGCCAGTAGTTGTAGGTGCACTTGTAGTTGTAGGAGAAGGAGTTGTAGTTGGACCTGCTGTTGTAGTTGTAGTGGGTCCTGGTGTAGTCGTTGGAGCAGGTGTAGGAGTAACTACCTTTCCTGCAGGACCCACTAAAATCATATTAAAATCACTATATGGTCCTTCTGCAATTAACGTTATATTTCTATTCAACAGCACATTATTTGGATCTTTCACAAGAACGGGATTAAATCTATCTGTATATGAACCATCTCCCAGTGATCCACCAGTATTGTAGCCAACTCCAATCATGGTATTATCAGTTGCTACCATCAAGGAATGATAATAACCTGCATGAACCATCTTGATTGTCTTGACAGGTAAAAGTGTATCATTTATCGCTACTGGTGAGTACTGATTCGTAAGAGTGTTATCTACTTGACCATAGTTGTTCCTGCCCCATGTCACTGCAGTACCATCTGTAGTCAAAGCAATGGTATGGTGTGATCCTACTGACATTGATTTTATCGTCTTGTTAAACAGTAAACCAGTCATAGGAACAAGCATAGGATACAACTCGTATTGGTTAGAGGAACTAACACCCAAGTTTCCATACATGTTGTAACCCCATGTTGCTATCGTTCCATCGTTTAATAATGCAACACTATGTGCTCCCACTCCGATGGAAACTACTATCTTGCCGGTAAAAACACCATTCTGATCGTTCACAGCTACAGGTACGGAACTCGCTGACCTAGTACCATCACCTAGTTGTGCAGCAGAATTGGCTCCAAAACAGAACACCTTTCCATCTGTACTTAGAACACATGTATGATCAGAACATGCAGCAGCTATGATGCTCTTTCCAGCGAGTACATTTCTAGAGTCTAAAACTCTTGTAGGAGTAGCTTTAGATGTTGATGTACCATCACCAACTTCTCCATTGGTATTACCTCCAAAACAGTATGGATAGAAATCCGATGCAATAATGCAAGAGTAGTAATATCCTGCTGCTATAGCGATAACAGTTTTCCCTGATAGCACGCCGGTACTATTGATGGGTGTTGGTGAAGTGATATAACTCTGTGCGCTACCAACACCTAACTGTCCAAGACCTCCTTTTCCGACTCCAAAGCACAATCCATCACTTGTTAAGAATAGTGTATGATCATAACCAGTAGCAATATTTGCAATTTGTTTCCCTGCGAATACATTGAATTGATCAATGATTTGAAATGGCTTGTTGTACTTGTTAATTTGTGTAATACTCGTAGAAGTTTTGGCAACTCCATCAGAAGAGAGCATAATTGTGTTTTGACTTCCTGCAGCAAACTTGACTATGTTTTGTATTCCAACAGCGTTCTTATCTATCATAGCAACTGGGTATAGCATATCTGATGAGTAACCTATTCCTAGCATACCATTTGAGTTGCTGCCAAACGATGCTATAGTACCATCCGAACAACGTAGAACAGTATGAGAATATCCTGCCGTTATGTCAACTACTGTTTTTCCCAGAGTCACATTGTTGTAGTCGACAACAGCTACTGGTACAGTTCTTACAGTTTGAGTACCATCTCCTAGTTGACCATTTGCATTGTTACCAAAGGTTACAACTTTTCCTGATGCTGCTAGAATAACAGAGTGATAGGGACCTGCTGATACTTTGACAAACGTCTCACCAACAAGTACAAAGTTACTATCAACTAGTGGACCAGGCTGTTTTCTATCAGTAGGTGCGTTACCAGAGCCAATTTCACCTATTAGGTGTTAGATAATTACGTATCTACTGTACCATAATTGTTGTATCCCCATGAGTATACATTACCATTCGCTGCAACTAGACAATGATGACCACCAGCAGAAATAGATGTTATATTGACCAAGTAACTATTTGGATCGTATACTGGCCCTGGTGAAGATCTGCTACCGGTATTGCCAGTTCCTTGTTGTCCGTTTGATCCACTAATTATTTAGTAATGATTAAATACTTACGCTCCAAACGTATATACAGCTCCAGCAGCAGAGAGTAGCATACTGTGAAAGATCCCAGCAGAAATATCGACGATAGGAATGTTTGTATTTACTAACACTGGATAGGGTCGTCCAACGATAGACCCATCACCACATTGTCCTAAATGTAAGTATGGTGTCATGTCACCTACCGTAGTCGTTTTTTCCCCACGCTATTACAGTACCATTAGATGATAATGCTAACATGTGACCCTCTCCAACTGCCACTTTGACAAAGGTTAAATTTCTCATTACATTATTAGCATCTATGACAAAACCTGGTATTGATCGATCAGTAGTTGTGCCATCTATAATGTTAAAATAATGTAATAACTCAAACCTCCTAGCTGTCCATAGTCATTCTTTCCCCATGTAACTAATTTTCCGTTCGCTAATACTATCATAGATACCTCGTTATTTGATGCAACAGCCACTACCGTGGTATTGAATAATGTATTATTCAAATCATACGAACTTAAAAGCGCTGGATAGTTTGGTATTGGCGATCCATCAGAGAGTTGGTAGTATGCATTATAGCCGAAAGCAACAATATTCGAAACTCGAATCTGTTGTGCCACTGGCGCAGGTGTAGTTGTAGGTGATGCTGTTGGTGAGATAGTGGGTGTCGGTGATGTTGTGGTTGTTGTTGGAGCAACAGTAGTTGTTGGAGTAAAAGTGGTAGCAGTCACTGTTGGTGAGATAGTGGGCGTAGGTGATGTTGGTGTTGGAGTATCAGTAGTTGGTACAATAGTCGTTGTTGTTACTAGACCACTTGTAGTTGTTGGTGAAACTGTACTTGAAGGCGAGGTTGTTGTTCCTGTAGGTGATGGTGTAGGTGTATCAGTAGTGTTTGTTGGACTTGATGTAGTAGTGTTGTTTATACTTGTTGGTGTAGGTGTTGGACTTGAAGTTGTCGTGTTAGTATTATTAATAGCAGGAGCAACGAACGACTCTGCTACTCCACACAGAACCATAGAATTTGGACAGGTCAAGTTACCAATGAAACCTGGAATAGTCAATACACCGCCTCCACTTGGACACGTAAAGTTAGTTCCGTTAACACTAACAACTAATGAACCTCCAACGCAGTAGTGTAAGTAACATCTCAACTCTCTAGCCTGTTGAGCTTGTGTAGACCCGCTCACCACTAAATTACTAACAAAACAACGACTGTTATCTTGACCATACTGCTCTTTGGTATCTGCTGTACGTGTAGCATTCGCATTACTCGAAACACGACAATCTCCATTACTATCGCCTATAGTTATTGGGCAATAGTCCATGTAAGCACTTGGTCCTCCTAGTGTATTGTTTGTTGCGATATGTTGATAGTATCCTAGATCTGTACCCAAGTTGCTCAACGAGCAGGCACCTTTATACACATGATTGAAGGAACAATCTATTTGACTTGGTATATCACAAAAGTAACCACTAGTATAGATTCCAGTAGCGTACGAATTAGATTCGCACCTATCGCTTGCAAACGAGCAACCTTGTTGGTAACCATACTCGAGTACTTCTGCATTAGAAAAGTTTGGTTCGTACCAACCACTGTCTTTCAACGCTGCAAGCGTAAGAATGCTAATAGCAGGTCCTTTCGATGGATTCGAGAACGATGGTCCTACAGTCATATACTCACCCAAAAACGCTCTCGTCTTCCAATGTGATCCTGTTATGTTCACTCCACCACTGTCTTCTAACTCTGCTCCTACTAGAGAAGTACAATTAAAGTGTTGTCGAGCTGCTGCAACTACTGTTGGTGTTGCCAAATACGAAGTAGTTTTTGTTACTCCGTTAAATGTACTATTAGTACGTATAATTGTATTTACACGTGGGTTGCCGTCACTATCCACATATGTTGAGAAGAGTGATGAACTAAATCCTAGAGCATGTGTTATTGCGTGCATTAACGCGTATTCTCGTGTAGTGTTATCGAGTGGTGAAAATTGTGACCAATCAATATTCACTTGAGCGGCCAGTGGCCTGCCTTTTTGATCATATATACATGGTATAGCGAACGCGGGAATGCTATCAATTGATGAGTTCGATGATGGTCTAGCGGTAGCAAATAGTACAAAATCAGTATTGTTGTACGAGGATGATGCTGGTACTCCACCTTTGATTCCACAAGTCGCGATGGATAATGAAAGTTGATTCTGTATTTGCGCGACGTTGAGAAGTGATGAGAATCTAACCGCTACTCTGCCCAATAAATCGGAAATAGTAACAGCGCTTGTCGCATTAACGACCATATATTCTGTACATGCTCCCCAACAATCGTCTGTTTGTATGGTAGTACAATTTGTATTATTCGTCGGTGTTCCCCTTTGATAAAGCTTTGAAATTAGAACAAGAAGTGAGAAACGTACTTGTCCTACTGACTCGCATTTTCTCATGTCTACATCTTGGTATAAAAAAGTTGTATTGACAAATATTCGCAGCGGTAGAAAAGTTATCGCTCCACTGCGAAGATTGTACTGCCTGTATTTTTGTGGGCTTATAATGTAAGGTGGTTTCTCTGCATAGATCAAGGAATCGTGTCCACAAGTGTGAGCATAACCTAACTGTTGCGAAGCGAGAGCAAATATAAATATCGATAAAAGGTATCGCATCATAAAGTGAATAGTCGACTTGTTATTGTCGTGTGGGTCATGCCCTTTTCGAAAGAGCTATTCGGTTACAACACTTTTCATTGATGAACGAGCAAGTCTAACATATCGTTAATAGACATGAATGATGTCTTCTTGAGCTCTGTGTTTGTTGACATGTTTGAAGTCTCACCTGAAATAGGCAAAACTTAGCTAACTTATTTTTATCACAAAAAAAACCAAACCACATGAAACCAACATTACTGGTACTAGTAGCTCTAGTTCTCTCTGCAGTATTTGCAGAATCAAGTCAAGTGTTAAGCTTGAACAGCGGAAACATTGATAAAGAAACAAGCGGTGATGGTCTATTATTCGTAAGACATTTTATAGAAAATAACAAACTAGGTTAAATTCTTTGCGCCATGGTGTGGACATTGCAAAGCATTGGCTCCAACAGTAATAACTATTGCATACTTTTTAAATTTTGTAGTGGGAAAAACTTGCAGCTTTGGTAAAGAAGGAAAAGATTCCTATTCGCATTGGTGAAGTAGATTGTACAACACAAGCTGACCTCTGCACCAAGTATGAAATAGCAGCATATCCAACTCTACTCATTCTCAAAAGTATGCTTCTTTACATCAAATACTAACAAACAGATGGCGAAAATGTTGCCAACTACGAGGGTCCTCGCTCTCTAGATGACCTCGCCAAGTTTGCTAAAAACCCAAAGCTTAAGGAGCCCAGTAACGATGATGCATTGAAGAAGCAAATTGAAACTCTTCAACTAGAGCAACAACAACTCGTCAACGAAGTAGCCCGTCTAAAAGTCCAACTGAACGCACAATCATCAGGCAATAGCCAAATCTCCAACAATATGGTTTTCGGAGGACTCATTATCATCCTACTAGGTGCTGGTGTATTCTTTGCCTATTCTCGTGTTCCTCAGAGCATGAAACTACCAGGTTATGTCGAATAAACCATCTGTAAAAATAACGGTAAAATAAAAACATCCGAAGTCAACTTGTGTCATTTGTAACAAAAAACAAATCAAAAACTTCAATTCCTTGTCAACCAACACTTCGATCGTCGCGACATGAGCCAAGGAAACAACTCATTGCCTCCAACACAAGGAGCACAACCAAATACACAACAACCACAAGGTGGCGGGCCCATACCTTATGTTGGAAGCAAGATCAGTTTGATTTCAAAGAGTGACATTCGTTATGAGGGAACACTATTTGGTATTGATACTAGAAACAGCACAGTTTCGTTGCGAGATGGTACACTATAGTTTTTACGTGTTAACAAAATAGTACGCATGTTTGGAACTGAAGGTAGAAGAGAGGGAGGTTCAGAAAATCAAATTCCACCAATAGATCGCGTTTATAGTTACATCGTGTTCAAAGGTTCAGATATTAAGGATTTGACTGTCAGCGAAGCGCCCAAAAATGATTTTGCAGTATGTTAAATATTTAACATTCTCACGTTGTAGGCACCACCAACTGATTTTAATGCTCAACAACCACCAACTGGAGGAGCTCAACAGCCACCACAACAACCCAATCAACCTTGGAGTAAGGAGCAGGAGCACAACCCAATGATGTACCCAACTATGCCTTTTAATCCATACATGCCAAACTACCAACCTTTCTATGGTTACCCACCAAGAATGCCATACGGTATGCCACCACCAGGAATGGGCGTTCCTCCTCCAGGTATGGGAGGACAATTCCCACAAGCACCACCAACTTTTGGAGGAAGACCATTGCAGCCAGAAAAGTTGTGGACACCACCACAACAAGACAATGCTCCAACTCAACCACCACAACAAATTCAACCACCTGTCCAGCAACAACCACCACAACAACAACCCGTTCAACAGCCAGTACAACAACAACAACCAGTGCAACCTGTTCAACCCGTTCAACAAAAACCACAACAACCAAAATCTGTTCTCGCACCACCACAAAAGAAGGAAGAGCCAGTTGTTTCTCAACCAGTCCAAGAAGAGAAAACAGAACAACCAAAACAAAACCAACATCAAGGTCGTGGAGGAAATAATCGCAGCAGAAGAGGTGGACGTGGTGGAAAGAATACACAACCAACTTCAACTGATGCAAACAAACCAGTTTCATTCGACGGAGAATTCGATTTCCAAACCAATCTCGAACGCTTCAACAAGGAGTCAATCCTCAAGGAAATCCAACAACTCGATATTAATACTAAAGACGAAACAATTGAAGCACAAAAGAAGAAGACACCAGCACCAATCGTTAAACCAGCATACGATAAGAATTCTAGCTTCTTCGATACTATTAGCAGAGACAGTGAAGATAAACAAAACCGTAGAACATATCACGAACGTGAAGAACAACACAAGTTAGATGTCGAAACTTTTGGAGAAAGTACGTTCATGCTTTTCACATAACTAACAAATAATAGGTGGATCACAAGGAGGTTCACGTGGAGGAAGAGGTCGCGGTAGAGGCCGAGGCGGTGGACGTGGTGGCGGTCGTGGTCGTGGAGGACAATCACATGGTGGGCAATCACGTGGTGGAAATCCATGGAACCGCAACGACAACAAGGAATAAAGAAAACTTAAATAGGCCATTTGGAGCTCATTTTTGTGATACAAGTAAACTGCGAATTCATCATAAGTTATGGTGAAGAAAGCATTATTTTGATCAATTAAGTTGCGTTTAATGGTTTTGCTGTTCGTGGTGGAGCAAATATAGCTGATTGCATGCTCTTTGGAATGAAACTTGCTTCATCTTCTTTTTCATACGCTGCTTTTGCTCTTTCTATCCAACGAGCTGTCAGTGGGCTACCAAACTTTTTAGAAGAGTTTCTTGTATCAAGCATGTCATATAACAATCCCTTGTAGTTTGGATTTTTTGCCATTACCATTGCATGAATTAATGTTACGTTGAAAATATCTCGTTGAGCTTCACTTCCTCCTATCTTAATGAGTTTCTGATCCCTTAGTAGAGGATACAACAAATGTACAGCTTCATTGTATCTTCTTTCGTTAACTGCGCGAAGTCCTTCCATAAGCGTTAATCCAATCTCTTCTGATCTTCTTCTGTTAGTACAGTTTGTTATATCTTTTCTGCCAATATAATCTCGCATCGATTGTACTAGATTTGCAGCATCTTGTGGTCGATGGCGATTAGTCATCATAATGTGAGTGTCATTAAACAGTAGTATTCTTCTAGTGTGCGGTGAGAACGCATCAATCAAAGGCTGCCATCGGTGAACCCCAACTGAATATCCCTCCAATTCTATTCTATACAATAACGATGATCCATCTACAAGGTCCAATATCGAAGCCTCCTTAAATCGTGGAGCCATCTCTTTATCAAAAATTTCTAATGCCATTTCGAACTTCCCCAGTTCTATGTAATGTAAACATAGATGCCAAAAGTTGTGACATGAAAGTATTCTAGAGTGCTTCCAATCATCAACAGTTGACGTCAAAAATCGTATCCCTTCTTTTTGTCTCCCTTCCATCTCCATGACGTGATTTACGGCATGAACTGCCCACGTATCGCGTTGATTGATTTTGAGTGCTTCGCGACCGACTGCTTCTGCTGTCGAAAAGTGATGATTCTCTTCTAACGCGAAAGCATACATTCCCAATATAAATCCCAACGTTATTTTTGGATTATCGAAAGTTAATGGAATCTTTTTTGCTTTCTCTATGCTCCTAAAGTGATCAACACTTTGTTCCAAACTGTTCATCATTCGCGTATGTTCACCTAAGAAATAGTAGGACTAAATAGTGAGATTGTTAAAGTTCTTCTTACGTAGTATGCCAACTTTAACGCTATCAGATCTGATGGATGTTTCGCAAGAATATCTTCCCATACTTTTGTAGCAGCTTCTAAATTACCATCTACAGCCCATAGTTGCGCCGCCTTCAAGTGGGATAGTTCCCATTCTGATGCATTGGTCTTATTGTTCTGCTGTATTATTTCCAGTAGTTTTTGTACTCGCGGTGACTGTGCATCAGACACTGTACCTAACATTTCTAAATTTAACGCGAAGATATGAGCCATAAGAAATTGTTCGTCTGCTTGTACCGCTTCAGCAAGTATCGGTTTAGGCTCGTTCTGCCATCCAACAAACTAAAAGTTAAAATCAGCATTTCAAATTTGACGTACTGCTGAAACAGCTTTTTCGAACTTGCTCTGTGCTAATGTATTGCGAGACAGTTTCTTAAAATATGTTCTACAGATGCTAGCGTTGCATCTATTTACTACACGTGTTACTGATGGCAACATTGTTTTGTTGGAAAATATCAAGTTGATTGACAAGCCGTATTTATAGTATTGGCTATTTGATCGCTAATTACTGGTTCTGTTAGCGCAGCCGGTCTTACAATTAGGCTAACCTGGAGTAAATAAACTTAAGGTTTATTCAAAAGGTGAAAGCTTTCTTGCTGTCGAGGGAGTAACCTCAATTAATGGTACAACAGTAGCAAGACTTGCCGATGTACTAACATCTGTTGACGAATCTTCTTGTGATAGATCTACATTTCTTGGAGTGCGAGGTTTTGGATAGCTTCTTGTTCTTCTCGCGCTCAAAAGTTCCGATGTTTGCACATCTGACAAATGACGCATCGGTTCTTGACTACTTGTTACTTCTGTCGTTGGTACTTGTAGGTCAGGTCTTGCACTCACTGGAGGTTTCTTAATTGGACTTGTTAATGGTTGCATTGGGTTTGAATTAGAGTGTGGTCTTGGTACTTTTTCACTACCACCTGTTGTTGTCTGTTGTGGGAAGTCCAATGGGAAGAATGGTCCCATTT
>JAESGV010001238.1_pt1 | contig 10788 bp, 7 predicted proteins | sample 9269781 | NCBI WGS metagenome assembly JAESGV01 (sample SAMN15741586, study PRJNA653496) | algae metagenome | isolation source: Tildeniella torsiva UHER 1998/13D and co-occurring heterotrophs from... | place: Slovakia: Slovak Paradise National Park, Hrabusice, Kosice Region | collected 2000-01-01
AATTAACCAATAGTATGATGTCTTTGGAATAGTACCATCCATGTATAATGGTGTTAAAATCGAAGTGGTTAAGATTCCAATTGCCAAAAACACTAAAAATACAATCCATGCAATCCACATTTTCTCATTGAAATCTTCCAAAGTGTTTTTGAACTGACTAGTCTTGTTCGCAATTAATATTTGTCTACGATTCTCTAACCCTTTTATACGATTAAATACGGCTAATTGTTCCTTGTAATTGAATTCTAGTAGATTTTCTGATTGGTTTTCGACAGAATCTTTGTATGCGCGCATGACCATCGATGGTGGTGCTTCATCAATCTTACTTCTAAATCCATCAAATTGTAACATGTTCTTCAAGTTGTGAGTTTCTGTTGATGCTAACGTTTTCATCAATTGCAATTTACTGTCGCCGAGTAAATGTTTCCAATATCGATTTTGTGAAGTGATTTCTTGGTATCGCCTACTTGTACTTCCCAAAATCAAGTACTGTGTTTTATCACAAAACGTTAAAATTGTGAACAAAGCATCTTCGTCGATATCATCAAACGTGACATTCATTTGGAAGTCTGCAGGTGGGTGGATTTCTGGATTCGCGTCCCATGTTGTTGGTGGAACGTAATATGTTCGTACATTGGCTACTGGTCCTGCGTCAAATGACTCTGCAGAGGAGTGCATAGAACTGTGTCTAAACTTTCTTCTCGTTTCATTAGTAGGTAGTGGCGGTGGCGGTGGCGGTGGCACGTAGTTGTTATCGGTATCATCTGTACGCAAATAGGCGTAAGCGGAGTCTACGTCTCCATCATACATGCTGAGAACTGTGTGAAGTACATCTTTGTCCAAATTATGTTGATTGAGCTTTGTTATTAAGTGTTGTATCTCTTTTTCGTATTTTAGTTCTTCTGATTCGGAGGAAGCGTCAGAAAGACTTGGTGTATCATTATTTTTGTTTGACTGCTCTGGTAACTGAGCCAGTTCTATTTCTACATCGTTGTGCGTAACAACAGGTAACTCTATTTGAATTTCTTCAGAGTTCTGTATCTGTTCCTCGTCGTTCATGTCTACTTTGTTTGGGACAAAACTTGTAACAGTTGTTATGGCAGAAGCAAAGAGGTCTAGACATGAGACTGCTCATCTCTTAAATGATGACGTAGTAGGAGAAATAATTTCGTTCTTATCGTTCAAAGAACTATTACGATACCAACGGGTGCAGAAACAATGGCAGAATATTATTAGAGAATTCATTCCTCGTATGCCATACTTGGATTTGGCAAACTTTTGTGATACAGATGCCACTACAGTGGAAGCAAAATTATCAGAGCTTTTAGGAGCTTCTTTTAGCGCATTTTCGGCACGTAGAGTTAATTTGAGTGCCGTGAACGTTAGTGACTCGTTTCTAAAACTATTGCTATCGCAAAACAAGAACCTGAGGGAGCTCAATTTAACCAGTTGCCGATCCATCACGAACGTTGACTTTATTTTCCCACAACTCGAGTACTTGAACATTTCAAACACCAATATCACCTCATCGCTGGATGTGACACTACCAGATCTAAAAACAATAATCGGAAACGAAACAATCTTTCCTATCATCAAACGTTCACCCAACATTGAAACAATAGCCTATCGATGCAACGCACGTTCCAAAACCCAGGCACTATGCAATACTATAAATTCCACACAACTTCCAAAGCTCAAAATTATTGATTTTGGTGTGCTTTTCAACTTTAATTTACCTATACGAACATGTAGGTTACCCAGTTTAACCAAGATCATACTGATATCGCTACAAGAGCAACCAATCATGAACGCTATTCCTTATCGTGGCATAGTATACAAGTCAAGTAAACTACCAACACACACACCAAGAGAACTATCAGAACTCATTGGCAAACATTTTACTTTTAATGATATCATTAATACAGCTGTATTGACCAAGGAAAAAATCATTGACTATGACATCAACGTGAATCTGTATGCAAAGCATGTACTAATGACCCATACAGAGACACTAGAAGCAATACTCGATGCAGGAGTGAGTATGAATGCATTTACAGATCCTAGTTCGTACTATGCCAAAAATCTCAAAGAACAAGTTTTGTTACATCCACATGTTATACCAGTTGTTATGAAATATCCTCGAGTAAGAGCACTAGATCTTGCAGATGGTTTGTACCAAGTCATTGGATCACGTGCGCCAAGCAAGGAGAATATCATCAAATGTCTGACTAGTTATTATCAATACGATGATAAACTTTTAGCAAACTCGTTAAGAGCAGTTGTCCATCTCGATGATTGTGACCAAGTCAACATGTTCAAACTATTAGAGAATACGTTTACCAATATCAAACAAGCGATGGAGCTCGTAGTCAGTTTAGAAACGCTACAAGAAGCAAGTGAACATCTCGCAAAGTACTTACTGGAACACGGATACGCTGATGGGTTCGTGAATTGGTTACCTGAGTTTAATTGGTTACCTGAAACATATTGCAAATATGTCGAGTATAAACCTACGATAGAATACTTGTTTCCAAGCAAGTACCGAGAAGGAAAAGCGATTGATGCAGATATGGAGAGACTATCACCAATAGAGCAAAAGAAAGCGAAAAAGCATCCACCAAAAGATACCAGTGACGGAACAAGGCCTTCTACATTTCAGGACGCAATGATTGATATCAAATGGATCAGACCATACACCAAGTTAACAAGACTACACTATGCTGCTGAGAACGAACATGTAACACCACACATGCTAGCAGTACTTGTGGAAAGTGGCGTACCTATCAATGCAACAAACAAAGCCAAAGAAACAGCACTAAGAGTACTATTTGAACATCAAAAGAGTAGCTGTATTCGGTATATGCTATTACATGGCGGAACGCTCGGTATACCATCTGAAAACAAGAATGAAACAGTAATTTGTCGAATCAGTGACCAATCCAAATTGAAGAACCCAATAGTCATACAAATGAAAATAGAATATGAGGACACACATAGAATCATTTCGTTTATATACGATGATCATGATGATAGTGACAAGTATTTTATTGCATTATACAATGCTGCTGCGAATGTAGTACAAGTAGAAAAGAATGACCATCCAAACACTGAAAACCGATTTAGAACAAAATTTATTGGATTTAATACGATTGTCTAAGAACAATATGAGGATCTCCCACTAGTATATAATGAATCATGTTATAGAGTACCCACACATTGACAAACCATTGGCATAGGAATATAGATCGATAAGAGCAGGAAATGTACGAATCCAATCGTAGTGCTACCATAATAACAGTAAATAATAAAGAGTACAAAGATAATGTCAATACCGTAGCACGTTCTTTGTTCATGTGATTCTCCTTTCCTGTTTTAAATACCAAGTTTGCACCAACCAACAAGGTCAGAGCAATAGGTAACAATGCAATCCACCAACTGCAGATATCTTTCTCTCCAATACGTGATATTATCCAAAGTATTTCAAGATATGTCGAAATACATGCAAATGTTGCAAAATTATTAAATCTACTAATCAATCCTGTTGGTTCCATGTTTGAATAGTTAACAAACTTGTGTATTCGGTCATGAACTAGTGTAAATATGAAACAAAACAGCAATGCAGGAGTGTATGCTATGTACAGTGAAACGCTTGTCCACGTATGAACAAGAACGCCAAAATGTATCATTGTGAGTACACTCATAGGTGTTACGATTGAAAATGCGAACATGTTCCTTAGATGGAACGACATGTAATAGGGATTTCTCTTGTTCTGTGATGCCCATCGAGAACGTAGTGGCGAAAATATATTCCCTGATGTGACTGTCTCCCTGAAACAGAACAACAAGTAGACCACTCGAATTTGATAATAGTGTAAAACCATTGTCGCAATTAGTGGAATCAGGAACAATAGCAACAGTAGTTTGCTTGAAAAGTCCCACACGCCATCCATGTAAAACGGCAACAGGAATGTTGTCAAAATAGTATACAGTATTGTTGAGAACGTTGCTATATGCTGCATAGAATATCGAATAGTATCACGATACCATGTGTGATGTTCAAATCGCTGGTAAAGTCGTTTTAAATTGTAGAATATCTGGCCTAGTTGGCTATACTGTACTCGTATCGGCTGATTTGCATCGATAACATCGTAAATGTAGTTGGTGTTAGTGCTGCTTGCTCGAATGTCAATAAAATAGGTAAAAGATTGCAGCAAATAGTCATTAACTCTTACAGTCAAACTCTCAGTGTTAGGAATGAGTTCTCGCCATGCGCAACACGTTCGTGCAACAGACAATAATTCTCTGCCATCAAGATACTCACAAATTAATATCATACAGTCGTTGTCTACATCCTGCAGGAGTGTTTGTGACATGAATTACAATACTTTTACAGACCAACTCGGAAAAGCAACCTTTATGTGAACTTTCCTCTACGTTTTCTACCTGTGAATTTGGAATCAGGTCGTACATCCTTTCCTTGTCGTCGTTGTCTTTCTTTTTTGTTCAAAATCCACTCTTTGCTGTGTTTTAGTGGTGCTCTAGGTGTTTTTCCACGTTTATCATGATTTCTACGTGCTGATACATTCTTTACTTGTTGTTCTATCTCACTTTCGTCTGTCTTAGCAGCTGGCATGGTATAGTTTGGCTCACCGGCAAACAAAACTAAGAAATATTTTTTCGCTCGTGTAGAATTTGGAAAATCGACAACCATTCCTCCACCAAAACCTGCACGCATCGCTGCGTTTGTAATGAGTTCCATTTGTTGTGAGTTCTCTGGGTAAAATTGGAATACAGCACGTGCACCCTTCTTCAATGCACGATATAACCCACTAAAGAAATCTAAAAGTCTCTTTTGTGGTACATGACTCTTTTTGTCTGCGTTACATAACCATTGTATCGCTGAAATACTAATAGCGGCATCAAATACACCAACACGGAACGAGAGTCCTTGTCCTAAATCCCACTGCATCAAATCGCCATCCAAGTTTGCGTTCGCAGCTACGTTTAACATGGGTTCTGAAATATCGACTCCAACCCAAAAGTGGCCTTGGTCTGATAAAACTTCACCAGAAATACCAGAACCACAACCTAAATCGAGAACCATCAACGAATCATTTGTTGGTAACGCCAATAATTCTATTGCTCTTTCGCTCATCTTTGTTTGAATCTCTAGAATACGAGAGTTTGATGCGTATTTTTTGGCTTCTGTTTCATTATAGAACTAGAGGTTAGCGCAAGTTGTTGCGACTTACGAGCTCTGGTGGAGCTAAGTGTTCTGGTCTTGACATGTTGTGTTAAAAAGTTCAAAGACGCCAGTTGACTAGGGTTACAAGAAAAACTGGTGTACAAGAATATCAAGTTAGATGTTGTTTTACTAGTTTTTCTATGTAACTAACTTCTCCATTGAATCTAATAAGATAGCTGTGATAGGTTGTACGGAAATGCAAGGAGAAATGTTTCCCAGAGGTTAACTCGGAAAAGTGCAAGAAGCTCACTGGCGTAGCATAACAGCTGTTTTCTCCTTGTTTCAGTATGCTCAATGATCCCATAATGCTGAATGACATACCAAATAAGATAAGTGGATATGTTGTGACAAGCAAGTGAAGCAACTTACTTCACAACTTGCTAACATCGGAGAGGAGTGCTGGGCTGGGAATTGTTAGTTAATTGCCTCAATATTGCAATTTTAAATATAATCGATTTATATGCGTCTAACGACATTGAAGCTTACTTTGAATACTGCAGACTGTCTGTAGTCAAGACCTGTTAAAAGTTCAGTATTCTACAGCGCAGAACAAAAATTTCAGTTTTCAGCCTTCTTGTCACAATCAACTTGACAAGTACGCAAATCAATTAGAACAGGTGACGATGCAACTGCTCGTGTACTTTTTGCTACTAGTGATCACGCTAGTAGCAGCACAAACAGAACCCAAGTTCAAAATCGTTAGTGTTACTCGTCCACTTTTTAACATGTTTAGTTCCCACTCCAAGGACAAATAAAAGAGTTTGTGTGGGTCGGTAAAGATGTAGCATATGTAAGAACAGACGAACACTCGTACGAAACAGTTAATGGAGGCGCAACTTGGACTCATTTGAATGAAGAACTTTGCCAGGCATTTAGTTGTGTCTACAAAATGGTCAAAAACCCAATTGATGACGATTCCGTACGTACTTCTACACTCTATTTAACATTCAGATTTTACTACTTGGTCGTACTCCAGAAGAGAATTGGTTACTTACAAATCTTTTGCAAAAGAGACATGTCGTCACCAAAGTTAAAATCGCAGATAAAAAGGCGCACGTCACAATGGTTCGATGGCATCCAACAGATAAGAATATTCTACTCGCGTTAGTACAAAAAAAGAATACAAACGGAAAAGATTTGTACATTTCAAAAGATGGAGGACGTACGTTTGGCACAGGACCAGTCAGGTCACAAATTATTGACGCGCAATGGGGTTCACCTGACGCTGCTGATTATTCTGCAAGTCAGTTTAATGGTATTCGAACAAACGAAGGGGAAAGAACCTTTTTCCAATTCGATATCAACTCGTTAACGTCATCTGATGTCGTTGTTGAAAACGCGTTCGAGTTTTTCCATATGAAACAATTTTTATTTGTCGCGACAGTAAGTTTTTATAAACTGTATAACATGGTTAGAGAGATCCACACACCAGAGAAGCAGGTTTATTTACCAGTACCAATAACGGTCGTACCTTTAAAAGAGTAAAATTCTCATCAGGAGCAATAGATGATGCAACAGCAGTACGTTACATTACCAATACTTACACTATAGGCATTTACCATTCTTGATGGTTCAGAAGGTTCCGTATTTATCAACGTATTCCATGCAACTCACGGTAATGAACCATTTGGAGATGTATACTTGTCAGATGCAACTGGTGTGCGCTACTCTGTTTCATTAAATGGAAATAGAAGAAAAGGTTCGGCATGTGATTTCCACAAACTAGCATCTCTAGAAGGTGTATACATTGCCAACGTCGTAACCAGTGCAAGTCGTGCCGATCATGATTGTGCCAACTGTGGAGCAGAAGGGTACAATTGTGATGAAAAATGTCAATACACTTCTGTTATTTCATTTGATAAAGGTGGAGAGTGGAAATTTATCATGGCACCAGAACATGATTCCAAAGGAAAAAAGATTACATGCAAGACCAAGATTCCAGGAACAGAACGTTGCCATTTACATTTACATGGATTTGTAGCACAAGGTCCAAGTCGAATTCATTCACACAAAGATGCAGTTGGTTTAGTATTTGCAACTGGTAACTATGGTCCACATTTGAATCCAAGTGAAGTGGATGTGAATACATTTTTATCACGAGATGGAGGTTTATCTTGGACAGAAATTGCAAAAGGTTCTCACGTTTATGAAATGACAGATCACGGTGGATTAATCCTAATTGCACCTGATAAATCATATACCAACAAGATTAAATATAGTTGGACAAGTGGAAGTAACTTTACCGAAGCACAATTCGGAGTTGATGAAATGGTCATAGAAAAAATACATCATCCACAAGATACACTTTCAAGATCGTTAATTGTACAAGGAGCAAGAAATGGAAACGCAGTCATGTTACATGTTGATTTTTCAGATATTCATCAAAAAGAATGCCGAGGAATAGAAAACCCACAAGATCCAGATAGTGACTATGAGTACTTTAAACCACATTCCTATGAAAGTGACAAATGTTTATTGGGAAGAATTGTAGAATATACTCGTAGAAAAGCAGATCGACCATGTTTCAATCCACAACAAGCACAAACTAAACCAATCAAGATTGCCAATTGTCCATGTACACCTGCTGATTATACATGTGATTTGTATTTTGAACGTGATTTCAAAGCAGAAGAAGGTACACAAGTAGTATGTAAACCAGTTCCAGGTGAAGAGGGTAATATTAGACAAGTACCTGATCGATGCAATGGTTATTATAATGAAACAAAGGGGTATGTGAAAATTTTTGAATATTTAACAAATAGGTACATCAAAGTGGCTGGAGATTCATGTCAAGGTGGAGTAAATTTGGATCCTATTCCAAGAAAATGTCCAGCGAGTATTAGCTTCTTTGGTATCGTGTTACTAGTGTTTTTTCTATTTATTCTGTTATCATTTACATCTATTTATTTGTACAAGAACACTTCATTGTGAGTTTTAATCAATATGCAATTAACAATAATAGTTTACAGAACATGATCAATGGACCATTGGGATTAGTGTCATACAATCCAATTCAAGCAAACGAAGAGTTTGGGTTAGATGAGGAAGAACAAGATTCGGAACCTGATGAAATTGAAGAATCAACATTCTCCAATTTTAAACGCGGAGAAGTAGCTAGTGATGAGAATGACTTTAAAGTTGCATCATTAGATCCCATTCCAATGGAAAACAATAATTTCAATCCACGTGCTAAAAGGCAGTAAAGATTATTACCTTTTTCAAATACCTTATTTATGCCTACTTCAACTTTCATGTTACGCGATAATTTATTGTGACAATCCATGTTGAGACCTCTTCTCCCACCGGTTGTTGCTAAAAAAAACAAGATCTGATAATAGCCTTCCTTGATAAGTCGCAACAGCTGCGTGAGTCGCGAAATGACTCAATCAAAAATTGTCCTGCTCTATTTTTCAAACGTTTACGATTCACATCGCTGGTTATTTACAATTATCATAGCTAAAAAGTAGCTAGGTGCTTCCACTGACGGTTGTGGGATAGCAAACGGTTATTATGTAAATGGTAGCGCTGTCCTTAAAGTGTGAGTAGTTGGCCTAGTTTGCTAATTTATTTCTTCGCAGTGCTAGGCAGAGAAAAACAAAACAACAAATGATGAACGAACAGTCCGCTACAAGAGCGTCACAACAAGAAAACATAACTAGAATGAAACAAGAACAGCAAGCTATTCAAGAACGTATCCACCTGCTGCAAGATGCTACAATCGTTGCTCTAATGTCACCAGCCAAGACACTAACAAGAAGTTTGTTCTGCAAGCACATAGACAAGTGCAAGTAGTTTATTTAAACTCCAGACTCCAAGGATTTTCCATTTTGTGCACAATCGCGCAAATATTGGCTGGGCTCGAACATTTTGAGACCAGTCTCCCTGTACAAAGCCTCCAATTTTTCAAGTACTTTGGGTGCTCCCAAGAATACATCTGCCCATTTGACCAAACCACCATACAATCTTGGGAAGTTCATACCAAATGCACTAGCAACATCGATATCGGAAACTCGGTAAACGAGTTTCTCTTCAATAACACGGCAAGCTTCGTTAACTGCTGGTAACAAGAGAATGTTTTGAATATCTTCATCAGTAAAGTTTGCTTGATTGCTTAGTGGTTTTGCATTCACTTGGGAACGCGCACGTGACAATATTTGTTCAATACTTGCGTCAGGTACTGGTTTCTTGATTTCTCCTTCTCCTTGGTACAAGTAGTAACCCTTTGAAGTCTTCTCTCCTAGTCTCTTTTCTTCCAACATGATTTTTTCAACTGGAGAATTGTAGATTCTATCCTTGAACAAGGCTGCTTGTGAACCCTTGGAATAGCTTCCTACATCGATACCTGCAATGTCTGATACTCTGAATGGACCAACTGCAAAACCAAACTTTTGCAATGCCTTGTCAATGCGGTATGGATCAACACCACGATCAACCAAGAATGCACCAGCCATAAAGTATGGTAAAAAGATACGGTTAACGGCAAAACCGATTTCGTTCAATACAACTACTGGAGTCTTTTTGATTTGTGCACTAAATTTCAAACTCTTGCCCAAAGTAGCACTGCTAGTCTTGTTTGTTCTAATGATTTCTAATAGTGGCATAACATATGCAGGTGAGAAGAAATGTAAACCAATGATACGATCACTGGCACTTGTTTTGGCTGCAATTTCATCAATGTTGATGGTTGATGTATTTGTAGCCAAAATACAGTTCTTGTTGCAGTGCTTTTCAAGTTCCGCAAATACTTGTTGTTTCAATGGTAATTGTTCAAGTACAGCTTCTACTACCATGTCCAATTGATCAAAGTTTTGGTAATCAATTTGACCAGATAATAATGACATGGCCTTGTTGTATTGATCTTGAGTCATTCTCTTTCTAGCGAGTCTACCATCGAATACACCCTTTACACGACCTAATCCAACATCCAAAAACTTTTGATTGACTTCCTTGATGACAACACGAATACCTACCATCAAACAAGCAATAGCAATACCACTACCCATAGTACCACCACCAATAATACCAACTGATTTGATAGCATCTTTGGTAACTTGTACTCCTGGAATCTTTGTAGTAGCACGTTCACTGAAGAAAAAGTGACATAATGCTTTGGCAGTTGGTGTAACTCCAACTTTTCTGAATTCTTTGCTTTCTGTTTCTAATCCATACAATCCATCAAATTCCATTCCTGCACGAACAGCGTTCAAACAGGCCTTTTGATGTGGTTGACGTGGGTCTAGTTTCTTTTCTGCACCTGCAAAGATTTGTTCTAATACTTGTGGTTCTTCCAAACGAGTACGTAGTTGCAATGCTCTTGTACGAGTTTTAGTTCCATGAACAATTTCCAATGCGTGTTTGATTGCTGCTTGTACAACTTGTTCACTTGGTACAATGGCTTCAATCAATCGGAGTTGCAAAGCTTCTTTTGCACCGATTGGTCTCATGGATAGCATCATTTCCAAGGCCTTCTTGGCTCCGATTAAACGTGGTAATCTTTGCGTACCTCCCATACCTGGAATTAAACCAAGACTTAGTTCTGGTAG
>JAESGV010001239.1_pt1 | contig 10787 bp, 8 predicted proteins | sample 9269781 | NCBI WGS metagenome assembly JAESGV01 (sample SAMN15741586, study PRJNA653496) | algae metagenome | isolation source: Tildeniella torsiva UHER 1998/13D and co-occurring heterotrophs from... | place: Slovakia: Slovak Paradise National Park, Hrabusice, Kosice Region | collected 2000-01-01
GAACATGAAGTTACATGTATGAGATTTACTGATGTTGAAGAAGGTGTGAATAGAAACGTGATTGTTTGTGGATTGGTTAATGGAACAATTTTGATTGTTGATGCTTTTGATTTGAAGACTAAGAGTATGTTACGAATCAATGATTATGTTGCTCCGATCACTTCGATCATGTTTAATGCACCACAAACAGAGATAATTAGTGGAAACGCAAAAGGTATTGTAGTAATATGGGAAAGTGTTAAAACGTGAACACCATTAAAAAAGGTAGGATTATTACATTGCTCGAAGTCCGTGGTTAATGAAGCATTTCGCGACAGTATAAGAGCAACAGCTAAATACGTGCCGGAAATAATTCAATGACTACATATTAGTATATTTTTACCTTGGCATTTTACCTTAGCATCGTAACATCTTTTGTAAATGATTTACAAGCAATAATGTGGATCACTGTGGTGGTTTGTGTAGTATTTTTACTAGCGCATAGCATTGCAATGATAAATCAAGGCGAAAACGATTACGCATGCTTCGCAGAAGGTGTATAATAATGTCGACCCTTCTAAACTCTCATTTGGACAATAACGAATGCACAATAACCAACACATACAGTAGAAACACCAACCACTTTTATACCAACATTGTGCCCCACAACTCTACAAACAGTAACGCCAAGCACTGCTTCACCAATAACACAAGCACCAACCACATCTGCAACTCCATCAAACACTACCACGTCTCCTTCTAACTTAACTACAAGTACGCCAAATTCACCATCAACAGCACCTACCTCCACTCAAGCTTCTACTCCTGCAGACTCTCCTACAACACCCACAGTTACTTCTGGAAGAGCATCGTTACCTGCGCATACGGAAAGTGCTATGCCAACCACGCATATGGCCCTAATCATGCAGTTAGCTTTTCTCTAAAACTTTGCTGCGATACGACTTTGATAGCTTTAGCAGTTATTGTAAGTTTGAACCAATAAAAGTTTAAAAAGTCAACAGCTCTGCCACAGGAACCATGTTTTCAAAACTGCGAGAAAAGCTAAAAAGTAGGTTATGGATGTACAAAATGTATAGCGCCATTTGCAACATGAGCGATAACTTTGACTTTGAGCAGATGGAAGTACTTGTCAATCAAATCAAAGCTATGCAACACAAAAAAACTTTTATCATAGGATTCCACAGAACAGTATTTGTTGCAGCCTTTTGGCTATATGCTATTGATCAGATAGAAGAAGCTTTGGAACTTCTTAAAATGTTGCCACAACATATGTTACATTGTTTAGGTACTCATTGCGAATTGCTAGTTTTGTGTTCTATAAGACAAGGCAAACATGCTGATAGAGTAGCTCTAACTTTAGTGAGCGAATCTTTGCGAAGATTACACAATTACACAATCGGGTTAAGAGTGAGCGAATATCCAAGCAGAAATGAATTTCCAGCTAAAATTGGATATAGTCTGATGTTGCTACACAAACAAGGGTTTGTCCAACAAGCAAAATCAGAGTTCGTGAATTTTGTTAACAGTATCAACAATAGAAAATTGCTGGAAAAAGAGATCCATATGATCATAGGGCTTGCAGTAGTGTCATATTACCATGGAGATTGGCAGACGTCCTTGGACTTCTTCGACTGGGTAATCGAATTGAGTCCTGCTTGTCACACTAACAAGCGATACCCTTTCAAAATACATATGTATAAGTGCCTCGTGCATGAGTGTATGGGTAAATATGAAGAAGCCGTGCAGTCGCTGATTGCTGCCAGAGGTTATGATATCAATGTTGTCGTTAAGAAGCAGCGCGATTTACAGTTCCATTTAAAACTAAAAAGAACACCAGCTTTCGTAGACCTAGCGATCGTTTCACACATTGGCGCTCTTCAATAAATAAGCTATCAGTTCTTGTTTAATATCTTTTCAAACGCTTCTAACAGCTCACGAGGCCGTTTATCGACTCCCATGCCAAATCCTCTTGCTTTTGGAACATAAGCAAAGCTGTACTTTTTCTTTGGGCTCCACACATTCACCGATCCACCTAGTCCTACCCAACCAGTAACATCTGATCCAGGTACCATCTTTCCAAATCCTGCCCATGTTCTTGTTACATTCTTCAACAATGTGTGATCAAAATCTGTTCCTGCTTCAGTGTTTGCTTTCTTTGCGTTTTCCTTGTTCTTGAAGAATGTTACACCATCAACTGGTTCACCTTCCATTGCCATAATATGTCCAATTTTTGCCATTGATTTTGCGTTTGTGAATCCTCCTGCAGAACTTATAACCTTGATTTGTCGCCATAGTTTATCATCTGTAACGTTCATTGCTTTTCCAATAATGAGTTTTGTTGATTTTGCAAATGTTGATGAAGGCGTTAATGCAGTTTGGAAAAATGCGCGATCAGCGAGTTGTGGAATTCCAAAACGTGTCAAATCAAATTTGATTCTTGGTACGTGTTTCACGAGTAATGAAAGTTTTGGATACTCGAGCATGGGACTGAATCGATCTTCTTTTTTTTCTGGTAGTCCTAACGTGAATTCTATGCCAAGTGGATCTACAAACTCTTCTTGAATGAATTGATTCACTCCTCTGTGTTTATCATCAACGCGTCGAACGAGTTCGTTTAGATATAATCCTCCTACTACTGTGTGATACGCAGTTGTTCGTTTGGAAGCGTAGTTGTGTGGTTGTCTTGCGAGTACTTTTGCTAAATCGTCTAATTTGGTTTCATCAGTCAAGTATTCTTCTGGAACGAGATTTCCTTCGTCTAACCAAGTCACGCCACCTGCCTAAAAGTGTTAAATGGATAATTGTATTTACATGTTGCAGTAAATCTGTAACTGTGACATTCTCTTTTCCACCCTGAGCAAAATCTGGCCAGTAGTGTGCAATTGGCTTCTCGTATTCAACAAGACCACGATCTACCAAGATAGAGAAAATAATGGAAGTCTGAAAATGGTTATTCGTATCAGAGAGAACATACGACTGCTTTGCTGCATGAAAATACGTTTTGTAGTCCATTACGATATGCTTTTGATCCATTTGGTCCATCCATGTATCCTCCGCAAAGGTCAACAACCAATTCGTTATTTTCTGTGGTAAGAAACGAACATATTAACTTACCATAAACTGCAAAGCACGAAGCAACGTCTCTCTTCTCATCAAACATTTTCTGGTACACTTGCCGTAATTCTTTGTATCTCTCTGATGTATATCCATCGACAACAACTTTGTTTGGACAATCTACTCCTGCGTACTGACACAACGGACTCGCATAGTCACCACCGTTGGCCACAATATACACAAGTGATACAACCAAAGCAAACACAACCGCGAGTATGTTCAACACGGTGCGGAAAATACCCATGTTTTCTTTGTAAGTGGACACGCTGTGATTATCAAATTCCAGAGTTTATTGTTGCGTCGCATGTCTCGTACGCTTTGAAAAAACTTGTTGTCAATCGATCTGAAAATGCTCCAAATCTTGATGGAAAGAGAATAGATCCTTCAAAGAACCCCAAATGACCTCCAAATTTTGATGTCGCAAAGATGATGTTCTCATTTGTTGCACAGACATCATATGGTATCAACCTTTGTGGCGATATCACATCATCTCCAGCATTTATACAAAACACAGGTACAGTAATGTCATTCCAGTGCTTATGACAACTGTTCCGTGTATAATAGTCGCGATAAATGTCCTGTACATTATCTAATAACTTTACAGTAAACAAGGAGTCAAACTCACTAAGACTCTCTGCCTTGAGAATAGTATCAACGCTAATGTCTTGCGTTTTCGTGTACACATGAGCATGTGCACTAACTACTCGCTTCAAAGTTGCTGTTAGTGCTGAGGCATACATCTTTTGTTCATTCTTTAACATCTTTTCGCACTCTGCCAAGTTGTATGGCGCACATATCGTTACTGCTGCCGATATTGGACAATTCGATTTGGCATGACCTAGATACTTGAGTAGGTTGTTTCCACCAAGTGAAAATCCTGCTGCATACAACTTGTTGTTCGGGAAGCGGTTTTTGATGTGCTCGACAGCGATCTCGATATCTTTGTGATGTCCAACTAAATGTAATCGGTGACACTTTATCGGGTAGTACTCATTGGTGTTGTAGTGGTAACCACAACCAGGTCTATTGACTACAGCGATTGTATATCCTTGTTCGTGTGCATATTGTGCAAAACATCTCACGTATCCATCGTTCGAGTGACCAGCTATGCCTGGTATGACTATTATAATTGGCGCAGCGCTTTTGCCGAGTAGCCAATCGATGTGCATAAGTTGCTCTGTATCTACATGCGCTTGTTTGTACGAGAATGTTTCCAATGTGTAATCGACTTTTGGTATCCAACGTTTGGTCGACAAAAGTGATTGAATATGAGTTATCCAACCCCAAAGTACTGGGAAAGTGTATTTGATATCCTTCTCGCCAGGTAGGCTCATGTACTCTGTAACTAGTTTTATGAGTGTCTTGTTTCTAGCGTTTTGGTAGGTGCAGAACCGTATTGGATCCGATAGAACATGCCGCAATAGTTTAAATACGATGTATAGTATTGAACTTGAGCACAGAAACACCTTTAACAGGGTCGGGTGTGTAACAAAATCCATAAGTAATTTTCGCGGCACACTAGGATGACGCGCGGCCATTTAAGTTGCGTAATATGATATTTTTGAAGACTTTAGTGTATCTCGTGCAATAGTTCGATGGATCGTTGTGATGTTTGACTTTTTCTGTTATTTGAAGTATGGCCGCATGTATCTTGTAATCTCTACTCAACCTGCACAGCAAAGCAAAACCAGACATCATGGGTAAGAAGTCTAGCCGTAAAAAGGGCATGTTGGTCGTCAAACCAATTATATACGGTAACGCGTCCGTGTACCTTGGTAAAAAAGCTGTTGATGGAGTCCGAACGCATAACTGGACAGTGTACGTTCGCGGTTTAACGCCAGAAGATGATTTATCGTATATTTCAAAAGTCGAATTCATGCTTCATCCCGATTTTAAGGATCCAACACGCATAGTTGAGCATCCACCATTCGAAATATCAGAGGGTGGTTGGGGAGAATTTGAAATCCAAATTAACATTTACTTCAAGGATCCAACAATCAAACCGATAAACGTTTATCATCCGTTGAAGTTATGGAGCGCAGAACAAGCAACTGCTACACAACGAAAACCATATGTCGACGAAAGTTACGATGAGCTATTGTTCTTTGAACCATCAGAAGACTTTTACCAGACGTTACTTGCCAATCAACCATTTAAACAGAATACACCTTACAGAAAGAGCTATCGGCTAAGTTGTCAACAAACGATTGATCAATATGGTTCGTCTTATAACAAATTCGTACTTACTTCTAGCGCCTATATTTTCAGAAGAAAAGGAGCTCCAACGTGTGAATGATGCTATTAAAAAAGTTAATGATCAAATTAACATTTACGAAGCACGCAATAGCAAAGCAGAAGAAACTATTAAAGTAATTAAGGAAGAGATTCAAAACCTTAAAAATAAAAGTTTGTAAGAAAAACTGTTACTTGTCAAGTCACACTAAAAACATGAAGATAACGCTGTTGGCAGTACTGGTCCTGCTGACTATTCATGTGAATGCAATGAGAGGATACGATTCGAAAATTGGAGTATTAGGACTACGTGCAGCGCAAATTAAACAACTAGAAGAAAAAGTGAAAGAACAAGAAACGATCATGTCACCAGATAATCCACAATACATACGAAAGAAACAAGAAGTCGAGGCTCTATACGAAGCGTATAACGGGCACACGCCAGACGAAATAGAATGCCCAATTCTCGATCCGCAAGACGAGGGATGGGATCACTTTTACGAACCTAGCAGTCACCCAGAAATCAAACGCATAACAGACGCACTTGTAGCAAATTTCGACGACATTGAATCCGATTTGTTCAATATACTAAACAAAGAAGATTTTACAACCTGGCCAGAGGACATCAACATTACCAATGGATGGGTTGTGTTTGGACTTTGGGCATTTGGCCTACGCGTACCTCAAAACGTTGGTAAATGTCCAAAGATTGAAGCGTTGATTACGAAGCTAATTCCAGAGAGGGATATCTCGACGGTAACGTTCACATCACTTCGTCCAGGTGGCTATATATCACCTCATAAGGGTCCCCTTGGATATTCTGAGCACATGCTTCGCATTCATATGCCAGTCATAGTTCCAATTCCTAATGAAAAACAAGGTATTCAAGTAGGGGGATTGTTCAGAAAGTATAAGCGAGGAGAGCCTATGGTTTTTGACGATTCGATGATGCACTCTGCATGGAACTTTAGCAACCAAACAAGAATCAATTTGATGCTAGATTTCAAGTTTTATGACAAAATGTATGTAGTTGACCCAATGGTGAGCAATGTGGCAGATTTTATGTATGATGATGAGAACTACAAACGCATTTTTAAGGAATATCTGCCACCCAAGCATTAGAGCACATGTAAATAGCAGATTTGTTTTCCATCGGCCACTTTGTATCTTCTTACAATTTTTCCGGTCCAAAAATCCGACACAAACAGCAACCGTGATAGACAACATGTCGATCGAACTTAGTGAGACTGGTGACGTATTTATCATGACTATTGGACTGGGTCCAAACGTATGGAATCCAACCCTGTTAGACAAACTCGAAGAAGCATTAGACAAAGTAGAAAAGTCAAACGGTCCAAAAGCACTCGTTATTACCGCCAAAGATAAATTCTTCAGCAATGGTTTGGATCTAAAATATTTGTCAAAAGCAGAGTCGAACCAAATTGTTGAATTGTTCGGCAGAATATCCAAAGTACTCGCTCGCGTGCTCACTTTCCCAATGATTACCGTTTGTGCAATTAATGGACACGCTTTTGGTGCAGGTACGACATTAACTACACTTAATAACGAAATAGGTGCATTCTTGGCTTTGGCATGTGATTATAGATTGATGAAACAAGACCGTGGCTTCTTCTGCTTCCCTGAAGTTGATTTGGGTCTACCATTGGTACGTTACGCATACAATAATTAACAAACACGTAGAGTGACACTTTCAAACCTCTTATTCAAGGCAAATATACTGTACGTCAAGCCACAAAGGCAGTACTTTCGGGTCATAGATTTACTGGCAAAGAAGCCAAAGAGAATGACCTCATCGACATTCTCGTCGGTGATGAGGATCTTCTTGCAACAGCAACAAAACTTGCTCAAAGTCTAGCACCAAAGGGAGCAAATCGTGAAAACATGACTGCATTGAAAAAAGAAATTTATGAAGTTGCATACAATGGTTTAACAAGCGCAAAAACAGGCTCTGAATCACCAGCTATGAAGCGTTTTAGTAAATTGTAACAATATTTATAACTAAAAACAATAATAATGAAAAAATGGTTGATGGTGCCGAATTTGCAGATCTTGTGGCTGCTGGTGTTCCCTCGAACACTGATACACATATTTCTTTACCAACTTGTAAGTTAGTGCATATCAAGTTTGGATTAAGAGAAGTAAATTGAAGATCTGTAAGGTTAAATCGAACGGCTAGTTGCGAGCATGTATCACCAGCCTGTATGATGTATGTCTTTTGACAATTTGGTACAACTGGAGCAGTAGTGCTTTTTCCAAGGCAAAATGAAACTCCAACTTGTAAGGCATTGCAATCGACTTGTGGATTCATGGATTGCAATTGCGAAAGGGTTAGACCAAAGTTGGAGGCAACACTAAAACATGTATCGCCTGTCACAGTAGTATACGTATTTCCGCACGCTGCCGGTGACGCTGTTGTTGCAACTACAAGTTGTGTCTTATCAATGCAAACATTACTGCCGACTTGCAATCTTGCACAATCTAATGTCGGGTTATTTAACTGAAGTATAGTCAGTGTAATTCCTGCCGCACTAGCAATCCCAGAACAAGTATCACCTTCCACCACTACATGAAATGTTTTACATGCTGTCGATGCAGGCACGGTTGCCTTTTGGGTTGAACCCGGCGTTGTGGTTGTTACTTTTGCAGTCGAGGTATTGGATGTGGACTCTGGAATATTAGTTGTAGGTGCAGATGTTGTTGGTTCATTTGTTCTAACTGCTACACAGACTTCACTTCCAATCTGCAATAGCTTACAGTTTATCCCATCGTTAATGCTCATAAAGTAGGCCAGTGTGATACTATTATTCTGTGCAATTATAGAACAGGTGTCTCCTTGGACGATGGTGTATTCTTCAGAACAATTTAGGGTGGATTGTGTTGAAACCACAGCTATTATAAACGAAAAACAGCACGCGAAGATAATGCGCGTAGATGGATGTGTTGTCATCATTGCGTTTTTAGATCTACGTGTTGGGTCAGCTTCTAAATATAGCACCTAGAAAAATATCGCGACTCTATTTCAACAATTATTTATCGTAAGTACAGCACTCATAGTTATTATATTATAATAACAGTAAACAACTGTGACTATTATCTTAGAATGCCTAGAAGTGACAACAAATTAGCTAACCTTGGTCAACTGTGATAAAAGTGCGCGATACAGTTTCACACACGTAACGGTTCGAGTTAATTCAAATTTTGTCGTGTAAAGTACAGACAACAATTGATCACCGTTAGATGAAATTTCAACAGAGTACAAAGAAGAAGCAACCTCAACAATCGCAAACGAGTAGTTCTCAGAAGAAGGGTAGTAAACCAAACCGGTCGCTAAACAAAACAAGTACACCGTCGCAGAGTGCTTCTGGTATTGCGAAGCCACAAAAAACAAAAGAGTTGAGTCCTAGTCACAAACAGACTACAATAACTGTTGACCAACCGCCACCAATAATTGATTCACAATCAAATACAACTGATACACCACTCGCGAAAGAAAATATCGACGATTATATCAAAAATCTCTTTTCGCAACTAGTACAAGCAACGCGCGTTTCGAATAGCTTACCCACACCAAGTGAATATTCAATATACAAATCACAACACACGGATTTCCGTCAATTAATGACAAAGTACGCAACCCGCTTACAGAATAGCATGAGTGATTTTTTACAAGCATCCGGAAACGAAATTCCAACTTCAACCGACGACGTTGGAGATTTATTCGACAGTACTGTTGATCTACTCGACGGTTACTTTGAAAATGTTGACGTCGCGTTTGATGAGATGGAAGCGCCTCTAAAAGACAAGCGCGTTATTCAAGGCCGCATAGAAGAAACTCCCGTCAATGCAAAGATCAAAACATTGTTGCGACCTCAACTCCAGTGGGATGATGTTGACAATTCAAACACACCGTTCAAACCAAAAATAACTAAAAAATACAACGCGACAGTGGCGACACTAGAGCAGAGTATGAATTTAACATGGACAGCGGAAGAACAAAAATTAACGCCACTAAGTGTAGAACAGTTCCCATTCCGCTTCCAGCCAGGTTTGGGCATAGGAGGACCACCAACTCATGATTCCGCACCTCATCCGTATGAACCAGAATTATTGTCTCTAGAGTATACCAAAGAACAATTATCAAGACCAAAAACCGCTCCATCGTACAAGGGACTCGATGCTACAAGTTGCACGTGGGTTCACACAAGTCAAGAATTGCAAAAACTTGCAACAGTGTTAGATTCACAAAAAGAGTTTGCAATTGATTTGGAACAACACTCGTATCACTCGTTCCAAGGATTCGTTTGCTTGATGCAAATATCAACACTCACACAAGATTATCTAGTTGATACATTGCAACTACGCAAAGAGTTACACATATTGAACTCTTCATTCACAAACGACAAAATAGTGAAAATCATGCACGGTGCAGATTGTGATATTCTTTGGCTACAACGTGACTTTGGAATCTACATCGTAAACATGTTCGATACAGGTCAAGCAAGTCGTGTACTAGGAATGCCAGGATTCTCATTGAGTTACTTGCTCAAACAATACTGCTCCATAGATGTTGACAAAAAGTATCAATTGGCAGATTGGAGAGTTAGACCACTTCCTAGTGAACTCGTTAAATACGCGCGTCAAGATACTCACTATTTGATACATATCTATTTCCGTATGAGACAAGAGTTGTACGATCGTGGAGGTGGACTTGAAAAAGTACACGATGTTTTGCAACGATCAATGGAGATTTGTTTGCGCCGCTACGAAAAGGAACTTTTCACAGAAGCAAGCTTCTACGCCATTGTGCGTAGTGCGTCAGGTCTAGATAACGCACAACAAACAATTGTTCGTGCATTGTACAAGTGGCGTGATGCCGTAGCTCGTGCAGAAGACGAAAGTGTCAAGTATGTCATGCCTCACCACATGATTTTGCAAATTGCTGAAAGTAGGCCCAAACACATACAAGAGTTGATTCAACTATGTACTCCTGTACCTAAACTCGTTAGAAGAGATGCCCAAACGATTCTAAAAATCATACAAGATGCAGCCAATCAAAGAATCGACGATGAGTTGTTAATGAAACCACCCAAAGCGCAAGAGTATATTCCACCAAGTCCATCAGGTCCACCAACTACTGCACTAAGTCAAAGTCCTGTACTCAATACGGACCAACTCTATCAAACGGCTGGATGGATGAACCAACCAGCGATCATTTCAAAACTAAACTTTTCTGATGATGAACTATCGAGTTCTAGTGACGATGAAGATGATCACATGATGGATACTACACCACAACGTAATTCTCGAATTTCACTATCGGCAAAATCATCGGCAAGTTTATTCCCTATTGCTAGCGCTAATGATATCATGGACATGGATGATGAAAGAAAGACTAAAGTGAGTCAAATATGGGAGTCATT
>JAESGV010001240.1_pt1 | contig 10777 bp, 10 predicted proteins | sample 9269781 | NCBI WGS metagenome assembly JAESGV01 (sample SAMN15741586, study PRJNA653496) | algae metagenome | isolation source: Tildeniella torsiva UHER 1998/13D and co-occurring heterotrophs from... | place: Slovakia: Slovak Paradise National Park, Hrabusice, Kosice Region | collected 2000-01-01
CCAAACGGCTGTTATTGCAAATAACATGATGACGACTGCAACAACAAGAGCGATAATAGTGAAACGTATACTACAAAAACATTCTACTAGCAAAGGTCTGTGTTTTTCATTGACGTCGTCTATGAGAATAACTTCTTCATTCTCATCGTAAACGCGAGGGGTGACTTTCACCATGCCGTTTTTTTTTCGCTAATAAAATAGTTCACAGCTCAGGCAGTAGCTTCTTTAAGAGTTAACGACTGTTCCACTTTTACAGGAAATCCAGCTACTTGTTTTGTAGTAGCGAGGTGGAACAAGGCAATAAATTAGGTACCGAAAAGATGTTCTCTTTGTTGACAAGGGAAGCTACTCGTCATGAGAGCAGTAAATGCATCATTTCAGTAAACAATGCTCTGCGGAGCTTATTCCTCACCCATTATACTAATTAGCAACTGGTTGGCAGCTTGGCGTAGCTCTTCTACCATTTCTTCTGTGGCACGGGTGTCGCCATCTCGTACTCGTTCTGCTAGTGACTCACACAGTAAATCTATCAAGTGAATACGAGCATCAATTCGGAGATCAGCTACTGTAATAGGACTGTTGATGACTAGTTTATCTTTTAGAGCGTGGTCAATTGGGTTGTCTTCTTTACGCGTTTCTTCCTCCATAGCGTGAATGATGGCTTTATCTTCACCTCCTTTTTCAAGAATTTCTTCCATCAAAGTTCCGTATGAATCCTCCATAATGGTCAAGAAAATGTTCAAGATACCACAAATGAAAATTAAAACATAGGTGAACATGAAGAATTTGGACAAGTTACGAATGAATGGGCTTGAACCATGAAGCATATCAAAATTTTCTCTCATCATATCACCATGCAGAAGAGCAAATAGTGATACCATTGTATCATCGACAGAAGAGTACTATTTTGTTAGAAACAGTATATTTGACTTACGAATGGAGCATAATGACCAAACCATAAGGTACCAGCCAATGCATAACCAATATAAATTGGGAAAATACCAACTACGAAACGAGTAATGTTTGGAATAGCAGTTCTCACGGCTTGAATAAGCGTGTAAAATTTTGCATAATATCGCAAATGTCCAATCAAACCAACATAGGCCAAAAGAGAACCTACACCAGTGAAGAATGAAGTTGCAATATCAGTATTTTCCATATTGGAACTCTTATCCAAATACATTGAGTAACCAATGACGATGAGTACATCTTTGACGAACGCGCATACGAGCCAAATATCAACGTATGCTTTGACAATTTGGAAAAATGAAACTTGATCACGGAAACGTTTCTACAAGTTAGTATGTGATAAAAACTACGTACGACAAATAAGAATCGGAAACGACTAGTTAGGTAAACAACTCGCACGATGAGTGAAATGAACGATAATATAACTACTGTAAGAGCTAGGTAGGATGCAGAACTTCCAACGATTTCAGTTGCAGCTCCTCCTGCAGAACAGTATCCGTAACTCGTAACGACACTCATTTTTAGACGACCATCGCGATATCCGTTATCAAATACAATCTATATGTGAGTACAAGTAGCAAAACATACGTTAACGAACCAAGTCACGCATTCTGGTGCTTCTTCAAATGTTAAATCCATGGAACGAAGTGCAAAATTTAAATCGAAACGAACAAGTCTATCGAAAACTTCACGTAGCGCGTTTCCTGTTCTGCTGAAATATTTTCCTAGTGGATTAGCTGCAGTGATAACTTCAGTATCTACACATGTTAGTAGAAGAGCATCTCCATACCATATACTCTGCCTTCCAAAAAATAGATTTGATCTCTATCGATGTTGTCCGCAAGATAATAATCGTTGGTGAGGTTGGCAAGAAATAGGCGAGGCGAGGTGCGATAAAAATGAGTGGACATGGTCAAGTTCACGTTTGGATCGATAGTGTATGTTAAACTACTCTTCGCATCCATCCCTATAATCTTATAATTAGTACGCTAGAGTAGAAAAGTACCTTTGCAACAGTATTTCCGAGTAACTCTATGCATTCGGTTGTATTTGAAATATAAAAGGTATGGTAACCCATAGAATTTTCTGCACCATCTTCGTAACCTTCTGGTAAGAAGTGTTTGACAAAACCAATGTTATTTGCGGCGATAAAATGTTTTTGGTTGTTTGTGATGAGATACGCCTTGACCAACGTTAATAAGAGCAAAAATGCTTACCAATACAAATAAAAATACTGCAATCATAACGTCAAACAAGAGTTTAACAGGAATTCTGCGGTATGAGAACAAGAGTGTGAGTGGACCGATCTTCAAACGCTCTTCTTCAGTCTTGGGTAGTTCTGGTCTGATTATCTTCATCGCTGCCGATGCCCTTTGAATAAGTTTACTGTTGTTTCGCTTCATTAGACCAAAGTTAGAGGCAATTGGTTCTTCATCTTCTTCGTTTGGTTGCAGTGGATGGGATATTTCATCGTTCGTTTTCAGTTCAATCTCTGCATCTGTGAACTGAACAAAATTTGTGTTAGGTTCTTCGTCATGGTCCGACATGTTGCAAGAAAATTGTCAGTAAGTCAACTCAACGTTGACAGGTCAAAAGTGGAAAAATTGCGTTCTCAAAACTTTCAAGTGCAGTAAAACACCAGACACGATCAATATTTTGATCAATAAGCAAAGCACCTTCATCATGCAAAATGCCTACGCTACGTGGTTCATTTTCGAACAAAATGCAATACTATTTTGAAAGATATGGTTACCACAACTAAACGTGGATTTTGCTTGGCGTTTGTTGATAGATGATGATTGTAGCAATGTCAAATTTCAAGGTTACAAGATATGACATAGACATGTAAAATCGCGCTTGGATGCAAAAGACAAAAACAAAACTGATCCCCCCATAACTTGCTGCCATCACAACAAAAAAAAACAAACGATGCAACACCTAGTACTGTCCTACAAGACCTCCACAGACAACAAACTACACATACCACCTACGTTAGGATCATCATCATTTCTCCAACACCTATCCTCATCACGGGCTGCTAGCAACCGACAAAGATCACCGGAGATAGTTGTTGGAAACCGTGGACCATTTTAAAAACCTCCGAACATGTAAATACAACTGTACAAAGTGTAAACACTAAAACCAACATACAATAATACATTATTTATTTGAGTTCTTCTCCGGTCTTACGTAAACCGCCACGAGCGTTAAGAATTTGATTAAGAGAAACTCCCATAGGTCCCATGCCTACACCACCCTTTGGAATTTTTGGTGCACCAGTTGGTGGCGGTGGAGGGCCTCCTGTAGGTGGACCTGGTGGCGGTGGTGGAGCACCAGATTGTTTTGCGTTGCTCGACGTTTTTCTCCATAGATCGTCGTGAGAGCGTTTTTCCAAGTTTTCAAAATCGCCTTGTGGGATATCGATTTCTGCAACTTGTTTAGTTGCTTCTTCTACTTTCGCGAGTTCCTCATGACTGAAGAATTTTGATTCTGTAACGCGAGAACGTTTAGGAGCAGGTCTTTTGCGTTCTAATGTCAAGATTTTTCGTTCTGTTGCTTTTCTAGCAGAGTTCAAACGATCTCCAATAGCTCCTGTTGGTGCTTCCAACTCGATTTTTTCGATATTTTCTTTTTCAACATATACTGGCTTTGCTTCTTGTTCTCTTGGTAACTTTACAGTCGGTATCTTGACTGGTATTTTTGCTGGTTGTTGAACAGCAACAGATTTTGTTATTGACGATTTTGGTGTATCAACTGGCTCTAGAACCTGTGCTGGTGTTACAGATACAGGTGCTATCGTTTGTGGCGGCGGTGATGGCGCTCTTTCTGCAACAATTGCTGGTTTTGCTTCTTCTGATCCAGCAAACAATTTAACAAAAAAGCTGAGTAATAAGGCCACGAAATAAGCCAGCTTCGCACTGTAATGTAAGCTTGAGATGGTCACCTCTTACCTCCAAGTTTCATCTGCCATTTTTGTTTGGTGTAGTTGTTTGAAATTTGACAGGTCCTTGTAAACGGTGACACTGGCAGAAGTGTTTGTTTCAGAATAGCTAAAGCTGATTTGGTGCTGCGTACTTTCAGCTGCGCATTAATCCGACTTGGAGGCCTTGTAACTAGCCAACCTATTATTTGTTTGCCTGTCAAAATGGACAGAAACAGCCGTCTCTTAGATGGTGACGAGGTAACAGAGCCAGGAGCCTTCTATCAAGCACCACCAAGAAAAGCAGACCGCTCCAAACAAATTATAACCGCTCTATTTGTCGCATTCATTGTTATTGTTGTGTTAGGAGCAATAGGTACAGTAATAGCAACTGTAATTGTGCAATACACAAGAAACAGACCTGTCTTAACCTCAAACGAGTACGACTACATCATAGTTGGAGCAGGTGCTGCTGGTTGCGTACTTGCAGCACGATTAACTGAAAATCCAAACGTCCGTGTACTACTACTGGAGGCAGGAGGACCGTCACAAATTTCAACTGGTGGTACCGACTACGCTAGGTATGTAACATAATACTTGTCCTCATAAAATAGTGTTTCCATGAGACGCGACCACGAAAGGCAACGTTACTACTACTCGCCTATTACCAGAGTAGATGTACCTCTTCTATGGGTTACTATTCCATGGAACGATGGTCTGGGATACAATTGGCCAGGACTTTCCGAAAGGGCCACACTAGGCAGAGCACTAGGAGGAGGCTCTGCAGTGAACGCCATGATTGTAAGTTGATGGAGACTTCATCTAATAATTATAGTACGTTCGTGGTATTCCACAAGACTTTAAATCGTGGGGACTCAAATATTGGAGTTGGGAGGATGTACTTCCCTTGTACATGAAATCCGAGAACAACACTGGTGTAGACACCAAAAATGACGCTACATACCACTCCAGGTCTGGTCCTATGCACATTGACGACAGAAGATACGAAGATTTCCCAGTAAGTACAGCATACCACATCTCACATCATAGGGAAAACTGTTTGTCGAAAGTTGCTGGAATAGAGGTCATGGTAACAATCCTGACTTTAACGGTGCTGCCAGAGATGGCTGTGGATTCTACCAATTTAACAATTACGAAGGTATTCGCGATAGCACCGCTTCTGCATTTTTGGCACCTGCCATGAAACGTCCAAACTTGTTCGTAAGAACATACTCTGCTGCAACAAAAATCAATTTTGATGGTGACCGTGCATCAGGAGTCAATTTTGTACGTGTGAATTCACTTCCACCTTTGTACAATACAAACGCTGAAATGCAAACAGCAATTGCCACCAAGGAAGTCATTGTCGCCGCAGGAGCTATCCATTCACCAAAATTACTCCTACTTTCTGGTATCGGACCAGCTGATGAGTTGAAACAAGTCAATATTCCAGTTAAAAAGGATCTACCAGGAGTCGGAAAGAATCTTCATGATCATTCCATGACTTGGGTCGAATGGTTCTTTGATGATGTTTTCTACCCAAGTGCGTACACTATTTCAAAACATTTGGATGCTTATGCCTGGAATAGAAATGGTATTTTCTCATGGTCAGGATTAGGTGGTGGAGGGTTCATCAAAACGAAACCTGAAATGGATAGACCTGATGTACAATTCACGTGCTTCCCAAAGGATTTGCAATCTGAAATCGACCAAGATACTGTTGCTGTCAATACAACAAGAAAAGCAGCAATGGTTGTTACTATTACGCTAGATACTCCCAAAACGAAAGGTTATGTATCATTAGCCAGTGATGACTACAAAGCCGATCCAATACTTGGTGATACTCTTGAACAACAATTCAGAGCGGGAACTAATCATCCTGATGATATGGCAAGTCTTGTAGCCGGTATCAATGCTCTAAGAAATATCAAAAACACTCCACCAATGTCCACTAGAGTAGGTGCCGAAATGAACCCTGGTTCACAAGTCAATACCACTGCCGATGTCGAAGATTGGATTCGTAAGAATATTAAACGTACGGATCATTGGGTCGGCTCATGTAAAATGGGTAACGATGCTGATCCAATGGCTGTAGTAGATGAAAGATTACGCGTACGTGGATTGAAAGGTTTGCGTGTTGTTGATGGTTCAATTATGCCACAAATTAATCATGGTAATACTCACGCCACGTGCATTATGATTGGTGAAGCTGGTGCCAAGTTCATCAAAGAAGATAACAATACATAAAGCTATGTATTTTTGCGCTCACCAACGTTCTTTTTTGCGCTCTTCTTTACAAATGGGCAACAAGTGCGTAAATACCGATTCTGCTCAAGTGAAAAAGATTGAGAAGCATGATGTTGTCGAGACAACCAAACCACAAGTTGCAATTGAAAAGAATGCAACGATAATTGCATCTGAACCGAAAAAAGAAAGTGAAGAAAACGTTGTACCACTAAAGCCACCGCCAAAAGAACCAGAAAAACAAGTACCAGCAAAAACTCCTACAGTGATATCACCTCCATCGAATACATCAATCCCCGATTTCGATGCCATCAACACGACCGAAAAGACAACACTTGCAATTCACGAAATATTCGCAAAAGCAAACGATCATGGAAATAAAAAAGAATATGAACAAGGATGGCAAATATTGCGCGTTGGTATCAACACGTATCCAAACACAGAAGGATTATACAACGTTGCGTCGTACTTTTTGCGCGAATCCAAGCAATCAGAACTTGCATCAGCATTAAGTAATGCATCAGTCAAGAGGTGGCCAGACTCAAGTGAGTCAAAGGCTAATTTTGCTTTTTCATTGAATGCACTCGCGTGGGAAATATTAGAAAATCCAAGTGTTCCCGTATCGAGTGCAAAATATGATCCATTGGAATTAGCCTTAAAGGCAGACTCTCTAATCGATAATGAATGGATAGTGAACTTGTATGGATATTCTCTCACAATTCACAAACGATTCAAGGATGCTATTTCAAAGTACAGAGAAGGAATAGTCAAATGGCCAGGAAATGAACAACTACAAGGAAATCTTGGAGCCGCATATTGGAATCTTTTAAACAATGCGACAACAGAAGAGGACTTCTTATGGATACAAAACTCGTTAGAAATAGAGCTAAACTCAACAATTGAAAAAGTTCGAAATACTGCCAAAGATGTTCACCAATCGTGGTACTTTAAATACGCCGAGTTTCTCCACAACCAAAAAAAATGGAAAGAAGCACAAGATGTCATAGAACAAGGTCAGAAAAAGTACGACGTAGAAGGGTATTATACTAGAGTAAATTGGTATTTACGAGAACAACAAAAGAACGAAGAGGCGTGGATACATGCACAAGAGTATTTGAGCAAATATCCGGATACCAAAGAGGCGAGAGAATCAGCTCAATGGAGTGCAAATGCATTTGCATGGGAAAATCTTGGCATGAAGAAAGAAAAAGTCAAATGCAATCCATTAGATATTGCATTATTCCTAAAAGAACGAAACATTGGTCAAGATAACGAATGGATTGTCAACATGCATGGATACTCGTTATACTTTAACGGTAAGTATGACGAGTCAATACTACTATTTAAGCGAGAGATCAAGAAACATCCAACGTGTCAACCAATCCAAACTAATTTAGTATCCAACTACAACGCAATAGCAACAGAGATACAGAACAATCCAACACAAGAAAAATATGAATCGTTCATCAAGCGAGTCGAGAGTGATTGTAACGAGTTGAGCGAGTATCATAATCTCGTTAATTCATTGAATGATGTTATTCGTTATGCATGTGGGGCATTTGTTACGCATTTTGCAAATCTTAGAATGTTCAACGAGGCAGAACAATTAGCAAAACGAAATATTGAAAAGTATCCACAACATGCTTATTTGTGGGAGCAACGTGCGTGGGTGTTGCGAGAACTACATAGAAATAAAGAATCTCTAGCACTATGTCGAGAAGCGCTCAAATTGTATCCGAATGAGCAGATCCTACGAAATGCCATGGCTTGGGCAGGTAATAACGTTGTACGTGAAGCTTTAGACCAACGAGAGCTAAAGAAGGGATGTGCTACACAACAAGATGTAGATATAATCGATGAAGCAATATCGATGTTGGATGATCCTCATATAAGAGCTACACGTGCACTTTGTTATTTGTTGTTTGATCGTGCTCAAGAAAGTATCGAGTTGTATAAAGAGAACATACGGTTAACGCCGAATGAAGAGTTCCCAAAGAAAGATATAATGTGGGCATTCGAAGAAATGAAAAACCATGCATATAGTTCTGGTCTTTTCGAAGACTATGAGCCAATATACTTATCCAATTTCAAACGATTTGAGAATGAAGCAAGATTCTTGAATGCAATTGGAATGTTTTACAGTCAATGGAGAGTCTATCGCATTTCTAAAGGACAAACTGAAGGTAATCAAGAAATGGAAGAAAAAGAAAACAAATATCTTAGACGAGCGATGGATATATTTGAAGAACAGAACCCTGACCGGCCACATCTCCAAGATATTCCATTCCCACTAAAAGGTACTATTGTTGTTTTATCAGAGCGTGATGGAGGTGGAACACACTCTGGATTCGGAAAGTACGCATACGACTTTGTAAACGTTGATGAAAAGACTCATAGTGGGTGTTACACAGGAGCAAGCTACAAAACAATACACGAGATAGTAGGATATGGAAACCCAATCTATGCAGTTACAGATGGCGTTGTTAAGCAGGTAATAGATGACAAGGAGGACCAACCAATGGGTGTAGCAGGATTTGAGGCAAATGTTGTCATCGTGCAGATGGAAGGTGGGATAGAAGTGAATTACATTCATAACCAACCAAATTCTGCAAAAGTAAAAGTTGGTGATCAGGTGAAGAAAGGTATGCACTTGGCAAATGTTGGAAACACTGGTTACACACTTGGTGTCCACCTTCACTTTGGGATAACGTTAGGTACTGCAACGATACCATTTTTGTTCGTACCATTGCGTGTATTGAGGAAAGCTACGGGCGTAGAAGAGGTCACTACAGAGCCTTTGAAGGTTGGAGATATCATTTTTAATCCATAAATTAGTTATGAACTCGCAAAACATCCAACTCTTTGAGCATGGTTCTTAACTCAGATTAATTATGGACGAAGCCAAACCAAGTTAGAGCGGTGCTTTCTAGCCTGTCTTGGTATTTTATTTTTCGTGGCAAAAGAGTGTGATATTTCTGCGTCGTTACACTGTAATTTTAATAATTACACCATAACTCTATTAGTCGTAGTGTGGTTGATACAGCATCATTCATCCACTGTACAGATACCCACTCGGTTCTTGAATGATAACTAGATCCACCAGTAAATAAATTTGGTGTAGGCAATCCCATCTCACTCAAAATTGCACCGTCAGTACCACCTCGAATTGGTTTTCTTACCAATGTGATGTTCAGATCTTTTATCGCTTGGATAGCCAATTCTGATACAAGTGGATCTTTTTCCACATATTTCTTCATGTTTGCGTATCCACCAAACTGATCAATCGAAATCTTGCAATTGTATCTTGTTTCCAAACTAGAAACTACAGCTTTTACGATATCTTGTTTGTGTTGGATTCCTTCGTCTGTAAAATCACGCAAAAGAACGACCATAGTAACTTTCTCAACGTTACCTTCTATGGAATCAACATGAATGAAACCTTCATAGTCTGATGTTGTTTCTGGTAACATTGTCGCAGGAATCGCGTCAACAAATTTGGATGCGACATGTACAGCATTGATCATGCTGCCTTTTGCTGTTCCTGGATGGCTATTTCTTCCACTCACTATGACCTTCAAATTGACAGCATTAAAGTTTTCGAATTCAAACTCTCCAATAGTACTACCATCTAGAGTGTAGGCGGCTCTTGCTCCAAACGATGTAACATTAAATAGGCGAACACCTTTTCCGATTTCTTCATCTGGTGTGAAAGCGATTCTTACATCGCCTCTTTTTGTGTCACTGGTGAGTGCACTGCAAATAAAAGACATGATCTCTGCAACACCTGCTTTATCGTCCGCTGATAAAAGTGTGGTTCCGTCGGATGTAACAATATCGTGTCCAATACAGTTTTTGATGTCTGGATGCGATGTTGTTGTGATATTCACTCCGTTTAAAATGATATCAGCGCCTGTGTAATTTTTGTGAACAATTGGTGTGATATTAGTGTTTGGAGTATTGAAAAAAGAGTCATAGTGGGCAAGTAAGCCAATGACTGGTGCGTTGGCGACATTCCCTTTTAGTGTAGCAGTGAGAATTGCGTGTTCGTCAACGTGCACGTCATCTAAACCGAGGGTAATTAACTCTTGTTCTAATACTCTGACCATGTTCCACTGCGCTTTTGTTGATGGAACTGTGGTTGATTCAGGATCTGATGGTGAATCTATTCTCACATATCTATTAAACTTTAAACTTTGGCCTATTTATGAGTCGTACCTCAAAAATTTGTCTACTATTGGTTCTGCAAGTAGTTCCGACCGTGTTATCGCTTCGTTGCACTTGGCGTCACCTGTGATATCTGTGGTGCACTCTAAACAAAGCAACAGAGGTAGGACTAACATTAGTACTATGACATGTTTGGTGTGCATTGTTGTAAACAGAGTTAAATGAATTCATATTGTATACAATTAGAATATATTGAGACTCTTGAGTACTACAAGAAGAATCGTAATGGCGGCAGCGATTCCCAATACAATAATCAAAATAAGACACATGACATTTCTGCCTTTCTTATCCAAGTTGTTCGCTGTTGTCAGGTTCTGGTTTCCTACTTGTACTTTCAAATGGGCATCTTCGATTTGTGTTTCGATAAGATCCAAATGTTCACCTTGTTCGTTCACCATGTAGTGTAGTTCTCTAAAAATT
>JAESGV010001241.1_pt1 | contig 10777 bp, 12 predicted proteins | sample 9269781 | NCBI WGS metagenome assembly JAESGV01 (sample SAMN15741586, study PRJNA653496) | algae metagenome | isolation source: Tildeniella torsiva UHER 1998/13D and co-occurring heterotrophs from... | place: Slovakia: Slovak Paradise National Park, Hrabusice, Kosice Region | collected 2000-01-01
ATTCGTACTGTTCTGCACTCTTCAAATCTTTTCTGAATAATTGTGGCGTCAACATGATAACGTCTGTTGAGGGTGTGAACGATTGAGTCGCAGCCAAATAACCACTTCTCTTGATAGAGAAAATAGATGGACTCATAACTTCGATAACGTGGAAAGCAGCCCACTCCATGTCATAGCCGCACATATGTAACTAGCCGTTAGAAAAATATTCTATAAAACATACATAAGTGAGTTTTTGAATGGCATTGGTCTTCTTCTTAATATCTTGTTGTTTGAGTTCGTTTTTGCACTCTTGGATGCACATGCGAATGAACTGCTCTTCATTGTTCTTGTTCGCGCGAATCCCCTTTACGAGGTCTGTGAGGGACTTTTCGAACATACCGCTGATACCAGAGCTGATGTTACTGGTCAAGTTCTGCATGTCTCGGCTGTTTGTGTTTTTGAATTAGAAAGTGACTCAACCAAGATTAGTTTACAATTATTCTTTTGCGACAGGAACGCAAAAAGCTCTGGATGACATTATGTGCTTCTTGGGCTAGTCTCAGTATCTTATAGTTGCGACGATAAATCGTTTTTATAAAACACAGCGTAGTTAAAAGACAATTTATTGAATCTCTTTGTATGTTCCACGTTGACTTCTTGCCACAATTATTCCAAGAACAATCGCTCCAATTACAGCGCTACCATGTTACACAAACAAATCAAATTACTTACACTAATACAACACCAAACGCTACTCCCAAGCCAATATACAATCCCAAATGACTTGGTTCTTTCGGCTCACCAATTGTCACTGTTACACCTTCGCTCTCACCAGCAGCATTATACGCCGTGATCGAGTACGATTTACGCGTAACATTGTCATAGAATGATGTTTCTGAAACGTTAACTGCAAGATCACCACTTCTGATCATGTACCCTAAAATTATCGGCGGATTACCAAAGTAATCCGGTTCATTCCACGAAAGTTGAACATTTTTATCATTCACTGTCGCAGTAGCGTTCAATACAGGTCCAGGTGGACACTCTCCACTGGGACATATCCCCTTGAGTAACTCTATATTGTACAAGATTATTCCTGCACGATGGTACGACGCACGTAACACACCATTTGTATTTTCAGTAATATTAAAGTAGTGTGGAATAGTCATCGCTTCTCCTTTGGGATCAAATGGTTTTACTTCTGGATCTTTCACCTCTTCATACGTGCGAGGTGCATGAATAAAATAAAAATCCAAATGGGCAATTTCTGAAAATTCTTTCTTTAAATGAACTTGACCAACGGTATAACCAGAGTTATCATCATTACGAACGGTGCTAAACCGTAGAACATCACGTAGTTTGGTCATGATAATTGCGTCAACCACTAACGTCGACTTGCTATCAATAAAGATCTCGTTATCTGTCGAGTCTTTAAACGTTGTCACTTTTCCAAGAATTGTGGCTTGTACACCTTCAATAGCATGTATAGTAGAGTAACTCAGTACGATATCTCCTTGGACAACCGATTTACCATACATGAGCAATTTTGATTGTGAGAACAATGGAATTTCATACGTAAGTGCTAGTGTCGATTCGTACAAATTAACTTGAGAAATCCATCCGATTAAACTTATCGCTAGTTTTGCATTAAAAACATCAACTTGAGGGAAGAACATGTTTGTTTCAAAATTACAAATATTTGTTTCCGTATTGATCATGAGTATGTTTCCATACACTAACGAACCTCTACTACATACATTCAAGTTTACAATTTTGTGATCGTCACTTGACATGGTATGTAGTATGGTAACGTATAGTTGTGAGTTTGATGCGGTGATGTTTCCTGGACCACCATATACAATCAATGCACCAAATGATTCCACTTTGGTGTTAACGATGTTGACATTGTTCGAGTAGATGTATAATTCTCCATTAGCGTTGTTGTTTGTAAGTAGCTTTGCGGTGACCGATCCCGAAAGAATGTGAATAGAACTTGCGTTTGCTAAATCGTCTACGGTGAATCCTAAACCTCCAATTTGTAGTTCTCTTGCTTGGAGCGATGGTAATGTTACTGTACCGTTACCTACTGTTGTGAAGGTATTTGTCTGTATACCGCGTTTGAAGTAGGCTAGTGTGCGAACGATGATGTTTTCTGCAGTTACTGGAGCGTATATATTTGCACGCTTTAGTGATGATTCTTCTCCGATTGTGATATTTGTTGTTGATATGTTGCATAGTGATTCCATGTCAAATATGGTCCCAGAGAAAACCGCGTTTCCTGCCGCAACTGTGCCGTCACATGCGATATCGTCTTGGAAGTCAATGTTATTGCCGATGACTGTGCTGTTTTGCAAGTAGGTGTACAATTGTAGTTTTACATTTGTAGCATTAAATAGGCCGTTGATTCCGATATTTCCTGTTATTGGTGGTTTGGAACTAGTAAACGTTACGTTGCTGGCAGTAACAGTGCCAAATGTGTTCATGTGACCAACTCGGATGATGATATCAACCAGTGTGGCATTTGTGAGTGTTAGACCTGTCATGTAGGCATCTACAGGGCCATAGATAGTATCTATAATTGTGAGTGAAAAAGAATCGCTTTACACATTGAAATTTCGACGTCATCATCAAGACGTGGTAGCCGACTTGGTGTCCAGTTATTTGGATCTGTCCAAGCACCATCTTTACCAGCTGACCAGGTGATAGCGAGAGCCTGCACAACTAACAACAGAAGAGGCAGGCAAGCATTCATTTTGTTGCGAAAGCTGACATTTGTAATTACTTGGAATCTCTTGTCCAGCACATAAATTTTATGAAACGCAAAAAGTGGTAACTACTTTGACAACATTGCAAGAACTTGTTCCACTACACCAGGCTCTTCTTTCTCATTAAAATGATTTTCTCCTGGTCTCATGATGATTTCTGCATTGTAGCGTTCTTTCAATAACTCAATATTCTTTGTCATAGCCTCTCCATTCGTAAATCTATCGTTATCTGAAACGATAGCAACGATAGGGTGTTCTTTTGTGACTTGCTTAACTCGATCGTAGTCGAATGGCGTGTTTAACCATGGATTGAGCGACTCCCAAGATTCATTAACTGTAAACCATGCTCCTACGAGCACTGCTCCACCAACGTGAGTATTTTCAGGTAGAGTTGCAAGGTATCTTCCAACTGTTTGGGTGCCAACACTATGTCCGATAAAATAGGCGTTTGATAAATCTTCTTTTAGTGTTGTTCCCACTTTCTTCAATTCGTTCGATACTTGTTCGGACAAATATGGGACCCATTTTTCTATGACTGGTAGTTTGGCCTCTGGGTAGTCTGAGATGTGAACTACTACGTCGCTTGGTAGTTTGGATTGTAGACATGGATACCAATCAGCGTCTGCGCTACCAGCCCACCTATGAACAATGAAGAGATGTTTGGACATGCTGCGGTTGAGCAATTTTTTGCTTGGACACTTCTGCCAGAAGATGTCCATGGTATTGTTCTGCAATACCTAGAGTTCAACGATATATTTTCAGCGTTTCAACAGACATGTAAAGCATGGTGGTCAATAGTGGAGATGCTTACCACGGTCGATTTGCAAGAAGACCATTCGCTATTACTGACAACTTTATTGGAGTACTCACCACTCGCATCCCCAACATCGTAAAAATACATTTACCAACGTGGATAGATGCACAAGATGAAGAACGCATGCTATGTTTGTTCCCAAAGGCACAAATAATAATCAAAAAACACCGTCCAATATTATTATGCGAAGACGACCTCCAAGATTATCCACATTACAGAGGATTAAGAATTGTTCGTTTTGATGAGCCTGAAACAATAGTCATGAGTGCATTACACATAACGCACTTGGAAATAGCCACGCGTACGCCAACACCGTTTGTATAAAAATATTTACCAGATATCGCAAAAACTGTAACGCATATCAACCTTCGCGATTTAAATAACATTGGTATTGTTGAGCGATTCATACAACTTTTACCAATAAGCAGTACTGTCACACATTTGAAATGCGACAGACCGTTGAAAGACGAAATGCTGTGCAAGAAATGTCCCAGGTTACTCGAATACGAAGGATACAGCAACAATATCGTGGCATTGAGCAAGTATGCTCCAAAACTCACTCGTATAGTCGTACGTAATCTAAGAGCAAAAGATGGTCAAAATCTGTTCAAGAATTTAAAAGTATTGCATACGGATGCAGATTGCGAAGATTTTCAACTTGATGAAGGAGTGCAACTAGAGTTACAATCTAGTGATTTGCAAACATTTCAAAATTTGTTACCGCATCTAAAACAAGTGAAACGCCTGCATGTTAACATACGGCAAACCGAGATTAGCAGCGTTATTGAAAATTGCACTGTTGTACAAGAGATCTTTGTCGATGAAGCTGTTAATATCGCTGGTATTAGAAGATTAGTAGAAACTGAGATTTATTTATGAAGCGAATTGGAATATTCGACATGGTCGGGTTGGTGATGTGATTGTTGTTAGAGAATTCAAGGACTGCCAGCCAATCTCAAGACCAGCAAAGAAATCAAAAAATAATTTATAAAACTGTTAAACCAATTCGTCACTTTGTAAAAACCAAAAATGCAAAAGTTTACAGATGTATTCGTCTCATTCTCGTTTGCGCAACCTTTACCAGAAATTAATTTATTGTCTTTGTTAAAAAAGAAACTGGGCCGGACAAGTATCGACCTGCCGTCGTACCCTTTTATTTGGGCATTTGGGAGAAATGCAAATTTAGACGTTAGAAACTAATGATTTTCTCACCTAAATAGCCGTCAAGCGATTTAAATACCCCAACTCTACTGGAACGCTACGTGGAAAACAAGTCATTTACGCTTGTGGGACAAGCCAGCAATCATTGATTTTAACAAGTACGCTTACTCAACAATAACTTAAATTACAGCTGATAAAGTGTATACGTGCGGAGAAGATGTTGGTACAGGCAATTCAAATGAGCACAAATTTTCCATGAATGAAAAAATAATACAAATTGCCAGCGGCAAAAGTGGCAAACACGCGTTTATGCTAACAGGTACGATATAAAAGTACTTACACAAATCCAGACAAGTACAAACTTTATACTTGGGGACACAACGAAAACGGCGAGCTAGGACTTGGAATAAAAAGCGCAGTACCTTTACCTACAGAAATGAAATTACCATTTCGACCAAAAAATATTTACACAGGTGGTTTCGCTACAGAGATTTATTCATTATGCATCTCGCAAGAGAATACGCTCTACGGATGGGGAACAAACAAAGAAGGTCAACTAGGACTACCTTCAACACTTGTTGTAGAAACACCAACACTGTGTCCGCTACGCAACGTGCAATCACTCGCGTTGGGAAGGTACCACACGATCGCATTACTCGTCGATGGAAGAGTATATTCCTTTGGCAACAATAAATACTTTCAATTAGGTATAAGTGAAAAGCAGAACATGGAGATACCAACGGAAATTGAATGCTTGCGTGATAAAAAAATTGTACAAATTGCAAGTGGTGGTTATCACACTCTTGCGCTTACTGCAAGTGGTCAAGTATACGGATGGGGCTGGAGTGCTTACCAACAACTTGGTATTGAGGATAGTAATGATGTAAATGCACCAGTGGTGATAGCTTCGTTAAATGGTGCTGTAATACGATCAATAGCGTGTGGGTGGATACAATCATACTTTGTAACAGGTATTTTCTGTGTAAGGTTTGCTAACGTGCAGATGAGCATCAGTTGTTGGCCTGTGGAAGTAATGAGCAGGGACAGTTGGGAGTGGAAACGGTAGCACAAACGTATGTACCAATAATAGTGGAGGGATTGAACGGAAAGCATGTTTGTGCTGTTGGTACGAGTAACTATACTTGTTTTGTGATGACACTGCTTGGGAAATAAACTTTTGTAATGTAATGATGCAAAAGTTTTCAGACGTGGACATCTTATGTGAGGCGGGTGTGTCAAGAGAAATAGACTTGTTAAAACTCTTAAAAGCAAAGTTGAGACGTTTGCACATACAGTCGTACCCTTTCATTTGGGCATTTGGCGCTAATGTAAAGGTATGAGCGTTTTAAAGCGACTAACAATAGATTTCGAAAGCAACTGTACGGCCGATTCCACCAACACTACTGGAATCCATGAACCACAAGCAAATACTTTACGCTGGTGGATACAATGATAATAACGCCGTAATTAATACTGGTAAGTATGAAACAATTCACTAAAAATCAGTCGATGGTGTGTACTCATGCCGCACAGGAGAAAAGATCAAAGGACTAGAAGACATTAGAATAACTCAAATGTCATCTGGTATAGGTGGCGACCACGCCTTAGCACTGACACGTACGAGTATTATTATAACTAAAATCTAGATGACAAAAGACTCTTTAGGTGGGGTAATATGTACCGTTCGGCATTGGCTGAACCTACACAAATGCGCGTGTCTTTTGTACCTAGAAAAGTGTATACTGGTGGTTTCGATACCGAAGGGTATGCTATGTGCATCACACAAGATAATCTTGTATACGCATGGGGAAACAATAACGCATGTCAACTTGGTCAACCACTATCTACACAAGGAGCTACCGAACCAATGCTGTGCGACCTTAAAAATGTAAACACACTTGCACTGGGAAGATACCACACTTTAGTGCTAACGTTAGACGGAATTGTGTTGTCATTTGGTGACAACAGATACTATCAATTAGGTACCGGTGAGTCACCTGATTACCGCTACAAACCTGTAGTAATTGAACAATTAAATGATAAAAACATTGTACAAATTGCTGCAGGTGGGTATCATAGTTTTGCATTGACCAGTTCTGGTAAAGTGTACGGGTGGGGATGGAACGCGTACCAGCAACTTGGAATCCAAGAAAGTGTTAATGTTAGCACGCCTGTGCTGATCGATACACTACAAGCATACACAATAAAATCTATTTCATGTGGTTGGATTCACTCGTACTTCATAACAGGTAGCTGATTTTACATTACTAACTTTTTAGGTGATCAAGAGTTGTATAGTTGTGGTGGGAATGATCAAGGTCAGCTTGGAGTACCAACGGGCCAGACGAATGTTCCAACACTTGTTACTGCCTTGCAGGGAAAAAAGGTTTGTGCGGTAGGTGCATGCAGTTACACTGGTTTTGCTATGACACTACATGGGAAATGATTTTTATAAACAAAACAGTAATCAACAAGCAAAATACAATTTAATTTGTTTTAATGTCGATCATCATCAAGCACGAGCTGATAATATGTACAATGTCCAACGAGGTGGTTACAGCAATGTTAATTTCGTTAGTTCCCTCCATCTCTCCAATATTCTCTTCATTCAAACTTATTATTACTTTTTTTCCGTTGTCGCGTAACTTTATAATTTTTTGTGGATCTATTTCGTACACTATTTTTTTATCTTTTGAAAATTTTAATTGTCGTGTTGCTTTGGCAAGTTCGGAACCACGACAATGAACTGTGTAACTTTGTTTTAAATTGATTCCTGTCTTTTGGATCGTACCAAACTGTTGATGTCGCGTATCTTGAAGCGATATATGGTCGTCGAATATGGTTGCGTACATGTGACAGAGATTCTGCTCTTCAACGGATAGTCGTAGTGTTTTTTGCGTTCGTGTGACTGTTTTGAGGGTATATCTTCGAAATGTTGGTGCTGGTGGTGCGTAAACTGCAGGACTACTTGTTACTCGTGGTGCAGGAGCAGAATGTCGTTGTACATTAGGAACAGGAGGTAATTCTTTTCCATAGTTTTGAGTTGGTGCCTGTGGCTGAACAAATGGGCCACTACCATACTGTATCAACTCTGGGTTTAACGATACACGAGGATATAGGCCATAGCTTCTGCTGTCATCAGACATGTTTTGTTTGGTGAAAGCTTAAGTAGAACTATCAAATTTGTTGTTACAAATAGTGAAGCAATATTTATTATTGATACTAATTTTTATTTGTACAATCATTCTTGTTTCAATAGCGATCCTACACGAAACTCATACAGATATTGTATAGAATGTAAATTTTGTCAAAGATGACATTTCTGTGAGTCGAGCATTGAAACACAAAGCTGCATGCTGACTCAGTCTCATAACAGCGAGACAACAGGTACATTGATCAAGATTATTGGACAATTTTAAAATTTGCATTTCTGCAAAGAGTTTATAAAAGTCAGCACTAATATACAGGCTTGCAAAAGATCCGAGTTAACATCAGCAAGCAAAATAAATATAAACTGCTTTCAGCCGTGCTATTTGTTGCTAATAGATCAGATTCGAAATCTTAAATAGATCGGATCAAAGCGCGCAATCCTTAAAATAGTTCGAGGATGATAAAAACAAATTGTTTGAGACGAGATTTGACCAACTAAAACAAAAGAAATATCACATCATGACATTCAGTCAAACTCTCGGTAACAAGGACGTCCCCATCATTCCACACACCCATGCCATCTTATGGCTTATTGTTAATGTTTTTACTGGTGGACTTGGAAACGTAGGTGCAGGATTGGAGGGAGGCAAGCGCGACACAGTCATTTTGGGAGTTATACAGTTCTTAATCACTTGGGTATTCTGCTGGACATTTGTCGGATTTTTCATTGGGTATGTTTTTATACAAGTTTTTTTGACAATTTAGATGGATCTGGGCACTATGGTGGTCATTCTTGATTGTACAAGCTTCTGAAAAGAATGATGTAAATGCTGATCCAATGAAAACTGCCCAGCAACAACCAGTTGCTCCAGCGATGGCGCAAGTGTAAACATGTATTTATAAACCAGTCGTATTACCTCACTCAAACAACTATATTTTCTTGCCTTGTTGTATTATGACATGATGTGCGTTAAACTAATTTATCATCTAAAACACTTAGTTCGTAGTACCTACGTGGTTCTCCGTATCTGTCTGCTTCTTTCACAAATCGCATAAATTTTTCAAGAATTTTCCAAGAGCCAATATTTTTATGGTGAGCAGTAGCAGTTACCTTTGTGATGGGTATGTTTTCTACGAGTATGTTCTTACGTAGTATCTCTGGAATGTATACGTACAATAGTGTTTTTGCGATTTCTGTTGCATAACCTACTCCATGAAAACGTCTGTCGAGTATGTATCCAATTTCTATTTCTCCTGCTCCACATGGTATGACTTCACCTACACCAATGAAAGACATGTCAGATTTGTTAAATACACATAACGACGCAAACACGGTATTTGCTGTTTGTAAAATGTTTGATTCAATTTGATAGCGTTGTAGTGGTGTGCCACCCATAAAGTACTTCATATTCTCTATGTCGCCGTACATCCTCAGTAAGTCGTCTACGTCATCCATTCGCACCGTTCTGAAGAATAGCCGCTCGCTTTGAATCTCTACATGCAGCGTATCATTCTTTGTTGTGAAAGTCGCCATCACCAGTTCCGAGTTTTATTTTACAAACTTCATGCATTCAACAGAATCAATGGAAAAGTTACAGGTTTAATTTTACATCGCTCAGTGATAGTTCTCTTGATACTTTCTTCTCCTCTATCAAAGAAATATCTGACAACTCAATATCACCAGAATCTATTAGTGGATTCTGCCTTGATATAGAAGATTTCTTTTCTGAAACTGTTTTCCAGTAAGTACTTTGTAATGTGTCACTATGTTGCTCCATCTTTGCCAACCACCGAGCAGTTGATATAGCATCTATGAGAGGAACTAATACGTAAGCAATAACAATCAACAGCGATTGGCATAAATCAGTGAATAGTGAAATCTCGCGTATTAGACGGTCAACACCTCCCCAATTGAAAATGGAAGAAATTATCTCCACTATGCGCGATGCTATTCCAATGACAATGATACTCGTTACTGCTATTTGAACGTGGACAATCCTCTTCTTTAGTTTTTGGTTGATTGCGACACGATGAATTCTTGAACATGCAATATCTAGATCGTTAGTACGAGCATAAATAAACATACTAAAAATAATTATAAACAAAATATAGTACAGCGCATAAAGTCCAACTGTTATGACAGGTGTCGTGCATATCAACTTTTCTTTTGGGAACATGCTAAATAAAAAACTTGGTATATAAGTCGTCGAGTTTGGTGTTACTATGACATCGAGTATGAGCACGACTAAGTGAACGACAAGCGATATTAGTATTATTATAACACTTTTCCATATGACGCGTAGGTTACTGTATAGTTTTGGGAACGCAAATCGTTCTGCGATGGTTGGTGATGATATGGGCGACGATGGTACGATTTTTTGTTTCCGAAAGTTTGTTTCGTCATCATCAACTATTTCTCTACTTGTGTTAGCATAAAGATTATTCTTACGCTTTGAAAGGGTGCAGTAGAATAAATAATAAAATACAAGTTACAGCAGGCTGTGCGATTCCGAAAACACTGATAACGTGAACGCGACATAAAATACTCAGCGTGATAAGACTGGATGGATCAGGTTTTACGTTGTACCATAAATATTCCATTCCAGATATAATTCCAAGCTTAATTGTTAGTAGTAAAACAAAGAACGTACGTCCCATAGAACCACAAATGATATAAGTAATAATCTACAGGCCCACAACGCGTTAAAAGTTTGTTTGTGGTAGACTACGACTAGAATTCCTACTACTATGCAAAATAGTAATTCTATTGACGAGAGTGCAACTAGTATGATGTTTAACACGTCGTTGGCAAGAGAGAATGGTGAACCGTCATTTGGATACTGCATCCGCAACTCTTGATATGCCTAGTCACCGTTGCTGGTTATGTCGTGTCAATTTAATCCAA
>JAESGV010001242.1_pt1 | contig 10770 bp, 12 predicted proteins | sample 9269781 | NCBI WGS metagenome assembly JAESGV01 (sample SAMN15741586, study PRJNA653496) | algae metagenome | isolation source: Tildeniella torsiva UHER 1998/13D and co-occurring heterotrophs from... | place: Slovakia: Slovak Paradise National Park, Hrabusice, Kosice Region | collected 2000-01-01
CAGGTTGTTACACGATTTCCTACCGCAGATAATAAATTCATCCCGTCATTAGTAAAATGGATGTCACCAGCCGTATGTACACGACCTACTAGGTTGGAGAACTATTTTACGTCAGTCAGTGCTCTTGAAAAGCGTACCGTGAAGTCGTTGTTCATCAAAATTGCGTTGTTCAAATAACTTTTCACACAACTTGAAACACATAACTTACAAAACGAGCACGAAAAAGAAAGTACATCAGAGGCATAGTATAGTGTTTAGAAACGAACAAGATTTTATTGCAGTATTTGTTAAAAGGTAGTTGTATGATAGTTGTACAGATTTTAAAATTCTCGATTATGACTTTTTGGTTTAGCGTTATAAACGCCACATAGTAACGGCCCAACCACAGTAGATAGCCAATGTCTTTTGGAAGGCTTTTTGTCAAAATCCTCCTCGATATTGTCCAACTCTTCATAGCTCATTTCATCGTCTGAGAACTCTAGCATATCATATCTTCTTGCATAGCTGATAGCTGAGCTTGTATTATTCAGTGTAGCTACTTTCATGCTGTAGAGCTTTTGCTTCGCTTGTTGTTGAAAATTTAACTTTACAGCTATTTTTACAGTACAGCTGTTATCGATTATCCTAAATCGCCTGCGATAAATTTACAATAGCGAAAAGCTCTGTCTCAAACTGTGGCAGCTAAAAGAAACAGCTGGAGTTTTGTAAAATAGTTTGTAAAAATTCAATTTTTCACGCAAACAAGTTGGTCATGCCACCAAAGAGGAGTCGAAAACCTGAAGAAACTAAGGCCCCACCTAACTTTGCTGACTCGGATGGCGAGGTAGAATATACATCATACGAACAACCAGAAGACGAAAACTCGAAAAAACGCAAACGGATTGAAATAAGCGACGATGAAAGCGAAGACGGTGACCCAATTGAAATAACCAATGATTCAACAGACAGTGTTTTCGAATTCGCGCCTGAGGAGGAAGAACCAGACGAACCTATAACACACGATAAACCAAAACGGAAAAGAAAGAAACTTGCACCACTAAGAGGCAAAAGATTTGTGAAAAAGATAAAGAACAGAAAGCAAATAGCTTCTACACAATTGTCGCCAAAACCAAAGCAGATAGGAGAGGAGGATACAAATCCAATATCGATCGATTCTGACGACGATGCGGAAATTTTAAGCGCACCAAGTACGTTAGTTGTTACAAACTAACCATAAGCACCTAAGAAACATTTAATACAGAAAACAAAGAACTTTTTGGATGGAAGAACGTTAATAGGAAAGAAACTGTACAAATACACAAACTTTATTGTTCGAGAGAATTGCATAGCAATGACACTACAAGTCGAAGACGATGAACGAACGGTAGAAATTCTACTCGATGAGATAAAAAACCAATGGGTTTGTTTGGACCTCATGCGAGAGAGTTTTGGTTTCACATCAGAGAAAAACATTCGAGGACTCGATATTGATGACTATGAACCAGGGAATCCAAGTATTCTATTTCCAATACTTTTTAACATTTCAGTTGTTGTCATTCCAAACGCAAAAGATCACAATTCTTCGAGTCAATTCCACTATACAGTACAATTGAACAGCACAAAACAAGAAGAAATAACGTTTCTATCAGACTATACACAACGGACGCAACAAGCACTTCGAGACCAAAATATCAACATTGCGTTAATAAGCAATCTAGAGATGAACAAATCGCCAATAGAAGTGGCCGTAGAAGAAAAGATTGTTCCTATCGAATTCGAAGATGAAGATGAACCTGTACCAGCGAAACGACACAATACGCGCGCTGCGACAAAAAAAGCTGAAGAAGTGGTTGCCACAGAAAACACCACAACTGAAATAATACCTGACGACGAAATCACAAAAGCACAAGACAAGAGTGAAGTTTTAGCTCACTACAAGTCGATCATTCTTACACGAGCAGACTTACTACGAGCAAACGAGGGAGAGTTTTTGAACGATAACGTGATTGACTTTTACTTGTACTCGCTGCAAGCCAAATTCGAAGAAAGTGTCATGGAAAACAAACCAAAAGTTTACATGTTTCATACAACGTTCTATCCACTACTGAAGAAAGATATGAGTCGTGTTGTGGCCAAATATCCAAAGGATCCCTCTGTGAAGCTCTTCGAGTACGACTTTGTATTTGTGCCAATCAACGAGAATGCACATTGGATGCTTTTTGTGGGATGTTTTTTGAATGATCCTGAGCGGAGGCATATTATTTGTTGCGATCCACTCGCACATCAACGGCAACACTTGTTCAAACGAGTACAAGAGTAAGAGTTATTGTTTTTATTAACAATAGGTTTTTCAAACTACGGTACAAGCATGAGAATCCAACCGAACCTGAAATCTCCAAAATTGCAGGCTCACATGCTAAATTACCAAAGCAAGAAAATAATTGTGATTGTGGAGTGTTTATTCTACAATACATTGAAGAACTAATACGGGACTTTCCAACAGAAACGCCTGTCAATCGGAAAACTTGCTTTGGTACCGAAGAGATCTCAAAGAAACGCCAGGATATTCGGTCAAAAATATGTGCACTACATGCCGAGCAAAGTGGATCAAGCCAACCTATCGACTAGTGTTTACTTGCTATGAGTCGTTCTATGCTTGTGATATATTGTTGATCAATGTAATTATCAGATAAATCAAGTACCTTGATATGATTCGTAGCTTTTATCATCATGATGATATCAATTGCTCCTGTAATCGATATCTCGTTAGAACTCAAGTTGATGTTTGTTATCGTTTGATTCGCTGTTAATGCTGATACAATTGTTTTCACTGCCGCATTGGTGATACCGTTTTGTTTAAAATTTAGTGTTGAGCAGTGTACCTGACCAAGTACATCGAGTACGCAACATACACCTTCCTCTCCCAAGTAGTTTGCACTCATGTCAATTATGCCCTTTGCACCAAAAGTTCCACTACGAATTTGTGCCATTACGCGTGAGTTTGGTTTACATTCTCGCTTCCTACATGATTGAAGATATTTCTCTTCTAGTGGTACCATTGGTTCCCTTGCACTAGTTTGTGTTCCAATTGAAACAGGTTCACTATGTACTTGTTCAATATCGATATGCTTAGCTTCTTTTCGTGGTGACAAGAGTGTCTTTTTAATGTCTTTTCTTGGTGTTATTTTCGTATCATGATTCCTAGGTGTGTCATGTTTTCTTGGTGAAGGTTCTACTTTTGCCACCCTAGGTGAGTCTGTTTTGTTTGTTGTTCTTGGTGATATCTTTTTTGGTTTGTCAACAGTCTTAGCTTCTTCTATTTGTTGCTTTTCTTCATCGTCAGTCTTTTCTCTGATAGGATCACCTAATGATGGATCACCCGTAACCTTAGTTGGTTCTTCTGTTATTGCTGGATGATCTTGTGGAATTTCGTTAGAATGGGTATGTGTAACTCCGCCATGAGTTGACTCCGCTAAAATGTCTTTTGCTACGTCGACATGTACTTCGCTTGGTTTCTCTGGTTCGACTTGATCATTCTTTTGTATTGGTACATCTGGTACTGGCTTCTTCTCACCTCGTGGTGAGGTTACCTTTTCTTTGGAGTCCCCTCGAGGCGTGGCATGCTTCTTTATATCTGATCCTCGTGGTGACGTCATCGTTGGCTTCTTATCAGAATCTTCTGTTCTAGGTGTAATCTGCTTTTTTCCTCTTGGAGAAGTTAGAACAGTCTTTTTGTCAGATTCTTCCTTCTTTGGAGACAATATTTCGTCTTTCTTTTCATTAATTTTCTCAGCTATCTCCCCATCGTTACTTTTCTCCTCTACTCGTGGTGTTGGTTGTTTCTTTCCACGTGGTGATGTTAATGATGTTTTCGTTTCAGTTTCTTCTGTCTTTGTATGACTAGTTGCTCGTGGTGATGTTAGTGATGGCTTTGTTTCAGAAGCCTCAACATTTGCTCGTGGAGTTTGTCTCCATGGTTTGTCATCCTTTCTAGGTGTAGGTTTCTTTTCTTCTGCTCTTGGAGTAGGTTGTTTCTTATCTCGTGGAGTAATACCCTTTCTACCCGATTCTTTCTTGTCGTTTGTGTCTTTCTTGGTCTCTTGTGCGACTTTATCTTGATCGTTTTTAGCATCGCTTGTCTGTTTCTCGACATCTGTGATTATGTGCAATGGTAATTTTAGAGCATCTTTTCTGTCACTTGAATCATCTGTTTTACGTATTTGCGTATCATCTTTCACATCGACTGTAGCGCGAGTTTCATCTTGAATTGGTTCATGATCTTGTTGAATTTTTTCGGCGATTTCGTGTTCCTCATTTGCGAGTTTGGCCTCATTTACTACATGTTCTTCTATTGCAGGTTTGGTCTCATGAATTACATGCTCTTCGAGAGTGTCATTATTTGTTTGTCTTTCTTCATTCTTCGTATCTGTAGCATTTTGCGTATGCAAGCCTTTTGAGATATTTTCAGGTAATTCTAACGTTATTGGTTTTTTCTCGTGCAATTCAATCTTCTCTCCTCTTGCTGATTTTCTTTCTAACAAGTGACTTAAAATATCGTCTGATGGTGTCTTCACATCTTCTGCTTGTGGTGTATCAGGTACTATTTCACTCATTCTCGAATCGATATCCAGTCTTCTTGGTGTAATATTCTTAGCTGGAGAAATTATTCTACCAGGAGAGTCCATACGTGGTGATTTGAATTTTTCTCTTGCTGAGTCAAGTTTTTCGCTGCGAGGAGTATCATCATCGTCTGAATAAACTGAACCAGTATATGTACTTTCATCATTGACGATTACTGTCTCTTCGCGATAGTATGGAAGCATACTATCTGGTAGAATCGCGTGATTTGCATTCGTTGAATTATCTTCCGTGTTACTTGGAATATGATTCTCTTCCTCATGGAAATCATCTTCAAAATCATTCGCGTTATACTCTTCTCCATTTTCATCACCTTCAAACTCATCAAAATCATCAAAGTCTTCGTCAGCCATAAAACTGTGCCAAGTACCTCGTCAACCGAGTTGCGTTACAATCCAATTATTGTGTAAACTAGACCTTCGTATGGATTATGTTGTCCTGCTTCGAAAAGAATTCCAATTCGATTGTTCGTGAGCATATTCATACATGAATATGCAGATGGTCCGTGATGGAGAATTTCTTCACGAATCCAAGATTGTCCATAATCAATGCTTAATCGAAGTGTCATATTGCTTCTTTGAGAACTTGCAGGATTAGAGAATGCTAAATTATACTTGTGAGGAACACTAATGAGATTCCCTTCGCAACTCGGCTCGATGAGAGAAATGTCAGAGTGAGGTGTTGACCAACTCACGCCACCATCAGTACTTGTGGCTACCTGGCGATATTGTTTCTTAAGACCTCTCATGTTTAACATCAAGTTACCAGCGTCCAACTCTGCAACAGCGGATTCATTAGTATCTTCCTGGTTCACAACACCTCCAACTTGCCAAGACTCACCTTTGTCGTCTGAATAAATGACGTGAGAGAAGCTCTTGCGAGTCAAATAGTCGTTGTGATTACACGGTATGACGAGTCTCGACTTATTTGGACCATTCATAACCTGTATTCCGTGACCAGGTCCAGTTGCGTACCATGTCCAAGTATCCTTCTTCACGTTTTGTGTAATCTCTTTTGCGTTTGACCAAGTGACCCCATCATCGTCAGAATGTTGAACGAATATTCGTCGTGTGTCTTTACTTTTTCGGTTCACTATTTGTCGTTCACTATCTTGGCCCAAATTCCAAGATGACACCAACAGTATTCTACCTGTAGAATATTCAACTACAGGCGCTGGATTTCCACTTGTATTGTGTGAATCTCTTTTCACAAGCTGTAAGTGTGACCATGTCTTGCCATCGTCGTACGATCGTTTTAAAACAATATCAATAGCTCCCGTATCCGAACAATTATTTCTTCTACCCTCTGCAAATGCAAGTATTACACCACTAGAAGTAGTAACGAGTGCAGGAATCCGAAAGCAATTGTACCCTTCCGTACCACTCTTGTAGACATTTCTTTGCTGGGCCTCGAGCACAACTACAAGCAACGCACAGACAAAAACGTTCAGAAAATGCATGCGAAATTACAAGAAAGTTATTAAAGTGTTAAATGTTTATACAGTTGGATTTAGGGTTTGTGCAGACTTACTTTTTCTTCCCTGTGGTGGCAGCTTTCTCTTTCTCGCCACCCTTCTTTTCGTCTTTCTTCTTTGTGTCTTTTGTGTCTTTTGCGTCCTTGCTGTCCTTGCTGTCCTTAGCACCGCTAGCTTCGGCTTCCTTCTTCTTAGCTTCGCGTTTCTCTTTGGCTTCTTTCTTCTTTTGTGCTTCGCTCTTTTTTCTCTTCTTTTGTGTCTTTTCACCCTTCTTTTGTGGCTTGACAGTGGAGTCTTCTGGGTCCTTGAAGTACTTCAACATTCTTTGAATCAAGTCCTTCTTGGTACCAGTCTTCTTGAGACCGTTCTTTTCGCACCATTCGTGCAAGTCCTTGGTGTAGTATTGGTAGAGGTCTTCGAAGGTATCATCCTTGCTGATCTTGCTTGGGTCAGTGGCAACCTTCTTGTCACCTTCCTTCTTTTCGCCCTTCTTCTTCTTTTCGTCTTCCTCTTCTTCAGCCAAGTGTGGGTAGGCGATGGCAAGGATACGAGTTTCGACAGCCTTCTTGCTTCCAGAGTGAGCGAGACGTAGTTCCTTGGCGGCATCAACGACGAATTCCTTGGCCATCTTGCCAAAGACTTCACGTAGACCAGCGATGAGGATCTCTTCTTCAAGAGCGTTCTCTAGTTCTTCCTTGGTGGCTTCCTCCTCCTCGAATTCAAGAGCGGCAGCAAACTTGACAAGGGTTTCCTTGTTGAGTGCCTTGAAGAAATCCTTGTGTCCCTTATCGGTAAAGTTCTTCTTGACTTCAGTCAACATCTTTGTCTTGTTGTCGTGGTCGAGTTCGTCCTTGGATAGAGTTTCGAGAGCACCCTTGAGCGCTTCTTTTTCGAGGTTTGCGAAGAGGATAGCTTGACCCTTCTTTGCAGCGAGGTCCAAGACTTCCTTAATGTTTGACTTCTTTGGTGTGTTCTTTGCCTTCTTGATGTTGTGACCGAGTAACAATTCGTTCAAAAGTTGGTTGGTGAGCGCATCCAAAACCTTTTCAATATCGCCACGTTCAACGCTTAGCGCATCGTCAGACTTTTCAGTCTTTGTTTCTTTTTTGTCTTTCTTTGTTTCTTTCGAGACGCTTTCTTTGGTTTGCTCCTTGGTGGTGGTTCTGGTCTTTGATTCCTTGTCGGATGACTCGGCATCTTTCTTCTTATCAGCTTTATCAGTGTTCTTTTTTGGTGGCATTGTGTTACGTTGTTGTTGAAGTTTTTTCAGTCGATTAAGTTTTCGTTGCGACCGCGCTTTATGGAATTTGCGTTCGTTTCGTAACGTCTAGAATCTGTAACGATAAAATAGCAAAAATGAAAAATGGTCAACCAAGAGCCACCCAATGGTTTTGGACATGCTGATTTTCCATTCGTCGGTACTAATAAGTCAACTTACTGTAGCTTCTTGAAATCAAATGATCCTGATCATTTGAACGCATAGGTATGTTCGTATTAGGGTGTACAACAGTTCTACCGAACAGATTTTCTTGAAAATCAGCGTGTATTGAATGCGAGACCTCTGAATGACATGTACTAATCTTTGTAAAGAGGTTCCAAATCGGCGTTGATAGCTCAGTCACCACAAGAGAATTCGATAAGATTTAAGTGTAGCTTAGATAGACAGGCGGTAGGCAACATTGTAGACACATAACAGGCGAAACTTGTGATTTATTGGCAGTGGTACTTAGTGACATTTACATGTTGACCGTTATGATGATGTTCATTTTTGTTTGCATTTTTTACTTGCTGGTTGACATAAACTTCAACATCCAAAACAACTTGTTTTAACGATGTTTATTGGATTCAGGGTCTGTTAGATACTCTTGTTCATCATCTGTATCATGCTCAGCGAGTTCTATATCAGAATCTCTATATACGCCAGGAGTTAACGTGTTCGGGTTTTCTCGCAACATGTTCGGCGTCTCAGTGTCTGTTTGGAATGTTGGGTCGTTGAGATCTATGTATTGCTCTTTAACGGCTTTTCTTTTTTGTTGTGTCCGCAAAAACACTAAAATCCTAAGTGCTTGTGCGGTGTAACGAAGCACAATTAGTGCAACATCTAGAAATTCCTCAACTTCTTCTTCTGTAGAGTTATGCACGCTGCGAATGTACATTCCAAAACTAAGAGTACAAAGCATGATAATTATAAGATCTGCCCAATTCAACCAGGAATAGAAGAATCCTAACCGTTCCATGTATATTCTCAATGAAAGTTCGATTATCAATAATGCTGTAATTATACCTTCTAATGTTGTGAACCATAGTTGTCTTTCACTGTACAACGTTAGTTTTGCGTTGATATCAAACATACTGCCCACCCTTATAAATGTTCCATATAAGTAGAAATAATGAGACAAGCATCATAATAACATAGAACGCCCAATATGCCTTGGAGTACAATATCCGCGACAAAAGCCCACGAAATGTATCAGTTCTTGCGTCATGTAAATCGCCTGTTATGTCGTCTAGATTAAATCTATCGTTTCGCTTCATCGTAAATCTACCACCACCTACGACTATTTTCGATCTGCCTGTATTTATTTCATCGAGGTTATAGTCTTCCTCGTCAGAGTTATTGTTGTCTTCTATTTCTATTTCTTCGGTGCTTGGTTCGTTAAAATCATTATGTACAAGGCCAATATTTTCCCGTTCGTCTTCATGTCTGTTTGTTGGTGAAGACATGTTTGCTGCTCAACTGGAAAAGATTCAACCAAGAAACTGCACGCAAACATGTCAACACCCCCAAAACCTGCACCAAAGCAAAAAAGCGAGTCAGAATTATTAGCGCAACTAGAAAAACTACAGCAGGAGATATCTGTCAACCTACCTACGAATGTACCAACTGCTCCTAAACCAACAAACGCTACAACCACTACACCCCCTAAGACTATTGGCGTAAAAAGAAAATTGGATGGGCAAGGATCTGGTCCGCCAAAAAAAATAGCGTTTATTCCACGTACTATTCACAAAGAAGAAAAAGTCATTAGCGCTGCACCAACATATAACGTAAGAGATCTCTGTCATAATAACAATATAGTTTAATAATTTTATTCCAGTGCAACAAGAAGAGCAACAACAACTTTTAACGGATTATTACGTGCAACAACAATCAAATAGATTCCATAAACAAAAATCTAGTGCTCCAACGTTCGAAGACGAAGCTTCATCAAATCAATCGAATAGTAAAAAAGTCATTCGAAAGGCAGCAGGTGAAACGTGGGAAGATCCAACACTTGCCGAGTGGCCAGATAACGACTATCGCATTTTTGTTGGAGATTTGGGAAACGAAGTGAACGATGATATTCTAACAAAAGCTTTTAATAAGTACCCTTCGTTTGTGAAGGCCAGAGTGGTATTTGACAAGAAGACCAACAAACCAAAAGGGTTTGGATTTGTAGGTTTCACTAATGCACAAGACTATGTCGACGCTTTGCAACAAATGGACGGCAAATATATCGGAAATAGACCATGCAAGTTACGCAGGTCCAGATGGAAAGATAGAAACGCATAAATATTATTTTTGAGGCTCTTTGATGCCTAAATGGTGTAGGATCATTCTTCTAGCTACAGGAGTGTCTAGTTTTCTTGTTCTAATTGGTACAACTTCAGGTGGAGTTACAGGTTCTGCAATTTTAACGTTTGATATTGCATTAGTTAGTGCTTCCACGTCTTCCTCTGTTTTTGTAGGTATTGTTGCTGGTTTTAAAGCTTTTTTCTTTCGCTTTCTTTTTGCTTTTTCGTGTGATGGTGTGACAGGCTTTGTTGTTTGCATGTTTGATTTGTAACAACGAGCTGTTTAGCTTGCACGTATAAGAGAAAGCCTCTTCTTTTTGCAAGATAATCAAGACAACATTAAACTACAACAAGCTTTAAAATTTGACATTGTTTTGCGATCTCTTCATGGCAAGTAACTTTTGGGCCATACGTCTTTGTGTTGGGCTCTGGAAACTGTTGACTGACGATGAGACCGATACTGGTGGAGGTACAGGTCTGGAACTACTTTTAACTTTGCTCTCTGGTCTCTTCTTGTAGTCAAAACCTTCAAGTTTTGGAACTTGTGCACGTAGTTTGAATCCAGCTTCTCCTGGTTTTGGCGCAGGTGCTGATGGTGCTTTGACTTGATGTTGTTTGTTAAGTCTTTTTGATCTTCTTTCTTGACTTTGTTCTTCTTCAACGTGAGATAATTGTCTATAGTCTTCACTCAATCCAAATACCAATCGACTCCATCTTTGTAACAAACCATTGGCTATTCTTCGATTTTCAATGATTTCTTTTGGATGTTCTGACAAGACCTTTACATGGAAAGCTATTTTGCTATCTCTTAAATGTTCTTTTTGAATGCCATCAAAATCATCACGACGTTGTTGTAGACGACCTGATTCACCGCCAACTGGAATATCTGCTAAAATCTTGAGAACTGCAGTTCTAATGTTCATATTGGGTAACGATCCGTCTTCGAGTAGAGCGATCCAATTGGCTAATATCGCCAAAAAGTCTGTTTCTATCAACGCGGAGTGCATGTAAATTTTTGTGGCTTGTTGAACAACTTCTGGTAAAAGTGTCAATTTGTGAGTGGCTGGTTTTTTGTTCTTATTCGCTTGCAAATCGAGTTCGAACGCTTGAACCATTTTGGAGCA
>JAESGV010001243.1_pt1 | contig 10764 bp, 7 predicted proteins | sample 9269781 | NCBI WGS metagenome assembly JAESGV01 (sample SAMN15741586, study PRJNA653496) | algae metagenome | isolation source: Tildeniella torsiva UHER 1998/13D and co-occurring heterotrophs from... | place: Slovakia: Slovak Paradise National Park, Hrabusice, Kosice Region | collected 2000-01-01
TACGTGTTGCCATTTCCTACTATTCACGTTGGAACCTGTTGACAGATGTGAAAAACAGGAGCCGGAGTTCAAACGTCGATTCTTCACTCCATCGTTTTGTAAAACAGAAAAATATGGCCACAAACACAGTTCTCCGTGTAGTTGTACAACGAGTTTCTAACGCATCTTTGTTAATGGTAAAAATGTTAACAACCTTTAACAAAACTAGAACAATGTTGACGAATGGAGGCAAATAGGAGAAGGTATTCGAATTGAACACACTTATTGATAGTCTAGGTGTTATATTTTACGTATCATTTCTGAAAGGTGCAAAAGAAGACGACGTTCCAAGGATTGGTATTTATTTACGACATAAGAGCTAACTATCTAAGTCAAAAATCTATTCGAAACTAAGTTTTATTTGAACGGTGCTTGTTTGGCAGATTCGAACGCAGATTTAATGATTATACCACAAGCCAGTTTGGCTGGAAAACAAAAACAAAAAAACGTCCAGTAAGGATTGGCGCTGATCTAACGCCTTAGATTTCACTCACTGGTTGGGAAAGAAGAGGGACTGGGGATTTACACTAAATTTTGCGAACAATGCAAAGAGCAACTCAAAGAGAATGGTACTTGAATTTATTCTTTCTAACTATTGTGCAGCTAAGTTTGTACCAGGAACGTACGGCAATCGCCAAGGTCTGAAGTTTGAATCAGATGGCCCATATTCACACTTTTTTGAAATATAACCAATTTATAACACTACTCATTAGTTTTCTAAATAGCGAACAACCCTCCAACAATATGTAAAATTGGTTTTGTGAACTATTTGTAAAGGGCTTGTTCCAGTTGGTTTCAATCTTTCAACACAAACAAGCATCATGTCCTGCGGCACATTTGATTATTTTATGTCTGCATACGCACAGCCTGTACAAAAAGTATCGTTTACCGTGCCTAAAGAAACGAGGGCAACAGTGCCAATAACAAATCAACCGAATAATCCAAGAAAAAGAAAGACTGAGGAGCCTGATACTACAGAACGATCGACAAAACGGCACAAGCAAAAGTACTGAACGATGCGATTTTTTCGCACTGTATTTTTGTGTAAATTAGAGTTATTAAAATACTTCGCATGTTGCGTGGTATTTTCTATTTATTTGCGCTCGGTACTTTGCGCCGCATTGGTAGTGCTCCAATAATGAAACGTTAACTAAAGCTGCTGGCACTTGTTACACTAGTAGAACTAAATTTTAAAATACTAAAGGCAAGCAGATCAGGTGCACGTGATTTCGTTTTATGTTAAACAACATCGCGACACAAACGCAGTGCATCGCTATCTGACTCGAGCTCATCGGGTTTGTCGCACGACAGTATCCGCTTTCCATTTAAAGAGACACAGAGGGCATCGCAACATACAAAATCAAAAACAATGACAACAGGAACCTGTATCGTAACCGGCGCTAATTCTGGGCTCGGATTGGCTACAGTCAAGTACCTTGCCTCTCATGAACCCAATTTGCACATCATTCTCGCTTGCAGAACTGAATCTACGGCAAAAGAAGCAATCAAAACTATCAATAATTCTAGTCCAAAAGCTTCAGTTGAGTACATCAACTTGGACCTTGGCGATTTATCTAACATTCGCAAATTTGGAGCAATCGTCAAGGAAAAACGTGAATCGGGAGAAATTCCACCCATCACAATCATCATTGGCAATGCAGGTACACAAGTCGTAAACGATCAAAAAACAAAAGATGGATTTGAAGCAACATTTGGTGCGAATCACTTGGGACACTTTCTATTTACTCATTTGATGCTTCGTCTTCTTGATCCAAAACATCCCACACGAATTATCTTTGTTGCTTCTGGCACGCATGATCCAGCAGAAGCGTCACCAGGTATCGAAAAACCAGTGTTTAGTACACCAGAGTTGTTAGCTCATCCTATCAAAGATGATAGAGATGGTGCGACTGTAGGTGGCCAACGATACTCTACGAGCAAATTGTGCAATGTTCTTCATACCTATGAGTTGGTAAAAAGAATGAAAGAAGTAGAGTCACTAAAGAGCGTTACTGTCAACGCGATATGTCCTGGGCTCATGTTTGGCACTGGTTTGGCTCGAGATCGTCCATGGTTCTTGAACTTTTTGTTCGTTTATATTCTTCCATACACTGCAAGACTCTTTGAGCTATTTTGGGACGTTATCATCCCATGTGATCAAAGCGCCGAGTATCTGGCAAAACTTGTCACAGAAAAAGAGTTCGCAGGTGTGACAGGAAAGTACATGCGAAGAAACAAGATCATACCAAGCTCTAAAGACTCTTACGATGAAGAGAAGCAAAGAATCCTGTGGGACGAGAGCATAAGACTCGTTGGACTACAAAAAGACGAAACAGTATTTGAATAAAAGTTTACCGTTTCGATTTTGATTAATTACTTGAATAAATTTATGATAGCAGTCTGCGCCTTGTGCACCACCAGAAACACATACAGGCTGTTTACTATTCAGAAGTGCTTCTTCATACATTGACGTGCGTGTTATAATAGTAGAATTGGTTAATATCAGAGGTTTAATTGTCCTAGCGACTTTGCCAATCTCTTTTCTTTGAATCTAGCAAAACTATCTTTCATAAGAACCAGTATCTCTAATTGCAATCCTCTAAATTGTTCATCATCTTGCTTCTTTTCTTCTTGTTTCCCTTTCATCTCTAGTTTTACACTTTCGTTCAAGTTCATTCGACTCAAATACTTGATCGCAATCTTTTTCGAAATCAATTGTCTTTCTTTTGCGTCTTGTTGTGATTTATAATTCTCGATAAGTTCCCATAATTGTATATTTTCATCATTCTTTTCGCTTTCACAAAATTCTTTGAAATGTTTCATAACTAGTGGATGAGCAAGTGTATCTTCCAGTGTCCAACTCTTGATGAGTAGTTTTTCAATAATTAATCGTTGCTTCATCGTGTTGATACGTTCTTGTACAAGTGGATCTGTTCCACACTCGTGAAACTTTTGTAACGCTTCCGCAGTTTCGTACTCTTCCATTAATCGACATGCTTCTCTAAACCTATACATGTGTTGCTTTTTCTCATGCTCGGAAATATGGAACACTTCATACAATGTTTCATCTCGACACTTGCCAACGTATCGAATGTTCTTGATTTCTTTTTTCACTCGTTTGTAGACATCTTTGGTAATGATAATTTTCATCTCTCTGGATAGTCCGTATCGCACAATGTGACTAATAATCGACAAATGATTCGATAAAAACGCTCCACTTAGACGATCTTCCTCTCCGATTGCGCATGCAATGACTCTTGCTGTGTGAACAACGAGTAGCACTTTCAAATCGTCCTTGTACGTATCTGCTGCTTGTCGAATATCTTCACACGCATGTACTGCATCTTTTTCCGATTTGAAAACGCATGTGAATCCTTCTCCAGTATAGCGATCTACGAATCCATAACGTTGTCGTACGAAAGGTACCAAATACGCGAAAATCTTTTCCAACTTTTTGATCGTTTCTTGTGGTCGATTCTCATCGAGTTTTGTGATAATTCTTGCTGTTACAAATACTGCGTTCTTTTGAGCGTGTTTTCCAATCGTGACATCTGCAATGCTTTTGCACTTGATCATGGAGAGTAGACCACTTGGAACAAACTTTTTGATGAATAGTTCTTGTCGACGATTTTTTCTTCTCCATGGACCTGTTACTGTGAACGATAGAGCGTAGATACTGATGATATTGAAAAAAAAGAAAAGTATGGGCACTAAAATGGCCACACATAGTTTTCCTACTACACTGAATACTAGAGCATCTGTTTCTGAAGTGATAGTGCTGCGCATGTAATTGCCAAGTGCATCGTAATCAGCTATCCACGCACTGGTTACGTTTTCCCATTCTGAGACTGTGAAATTCAGTGTATTATTGAACTTGGATAGTTGTTCGATGTAGCCCACTGCCAACTCTTCGCTTGGTCGCATCACGTATGTAATGTATTTTTGAATTTTCTTTTGCTCTAGTTTGATTTCGTGAGCGAATTCTTCATACACGGCTAGTGCTCTTTGAAAATCCAAAAACGCATTGACGGTTGGATTTCTAACCATAAGTCTTGCTCCTATGTATCTCACTTTCCGAAGATTGGTTGTGTATCGAAGCGCGAGAACATATAATGGAGTATGGTCTGCTTTAACATGCAAAACGTTCATAACATCAGCTGATAGAGTCAAAATCGCACCAGCGTACGTGTTAAAATAATCCACTGTACTACGAATAGTCATGTTTGACGCGAAAACATTGTTTCTAAACGCTCCTAATGCTGATTCAGACACATTTATCGCTTGTATGTACTGTTGTGTGGCGTTGGAGAGTTGGTGCTGCTTGTACGAAGGTAGAAAGTCATTGTTGTACTGGTAGATGGCAGTGTCTAGTTGTTTTCTTTGCAATTCCAAGTTGGCTTGTGAATCGGCACTATCTCCGTGTATCAGAATATTCAATGTTGCATCATATTCTGCAAACAATCCATTCATGAATTGGTTGAGCTGTACAGTTGTAGAGATATAGTTTCTGTTTTCTGCAGCTTTTTCAAAATCAAATTTGATAATAACGATGAAAAGAATTCCTAGTAGAACAATTCCGATAGTGGACACCGTTGCTATAGATATGACTTTGATCCATAGTGGAATCATTTCTAATGGACGCAAAATCCCAGCTGCGTCTACTCTGATTTCATTTTCTAGTGACTCTTCCGAGTCTTCGCTGTACTCGGGTTCTACGTTAACCTCATCAATGCTACAGTCTGTTGTGACATGTAGCACATCCATTGTTTTTCAGTTTTTTGTGTTTTGCAGTGCAAGAAAAGCCAAGAAGAGATGCCTCAAATTGGTAAAGAGTCCACTTGGTTTAAGGCATATTTTTTAAGAAAGACAGCATTATATGACAGCGAATCCCTCGCTTCTTAACAAAATATAAGTTTAGCTAAATGCATCCTCTTGTTTACATCATCTGTTGTGGGAATTTCATGATGAAGTCATGTTTGGAATTTCTCAACTAACAAACGACAAAGTTGTTCACAAACATCAAACAAAACAACGTTAGAGTAGAATATGGATAGACAGCCATGTCCTCACAGAATATACGATGACCTTGCGATAGGTTTCACAATGGGAACGTGCATGGGAGGCCTATTTCACTTTGTGAAAGGTGCTAAAAATGCACCACGTGGTGAACGATTTAGGAACGCCATGGTTTCAATGGGCACTAGAGGACCTGTGATAGGAGGTACATTTAAAGAAATTAATACTCAATAATAGGCAACTTTGCAATATGGGGAGGTTTATTCAGCACATTTGAGTGCGCATTACTCGCTATCCGTAAAAAAGAAGATATATACAACTCTATTACAAGTGGATTCATCACAGGTGGTGTATTAGCGATTCGCGGTGGATGGAAAGCAGCTTTTAGATCTGCAGTATTTGGTGGTATCTTTTTGGGGATGATAGAAGGTGTTTCGCTTTTAATGCACCACTTTGTAGCCAAAAATCAAGCAGCAATGATGCAAATCGTGCCTCCACCAACTGGAGAACCACCACGTTATGTAAAACGATTACGCGAACGAGAATTCGATTTTGTTCCACCATACATGACATAGACGATATTACCAAGATAGGACGTATCACATGTAAACAATAAATGAGAGATCGACTAGAATGATTTACTCTTACAACATTGGTTCAATGTTCATCTCAGCTAGATACAGTTCTCTACACGATTCTGTATCTTTGAATCTTGCTGCAGTATCTTCCAAATTTGAAACAATTTCAATGTTCAATTTGTCGAACAGATTTTTGTCAATCTTGTATTCTGGATCAAAAAGCTTCTTTTTCACTGTATTTCTTGTTATATCTGTAATATTCACAGAGCATTCTCCGTTGATATCACAGTATGTACTATACAACTGTTTTGCAAAACGTTCCATTTCTATTGGATCAGTCATCGTTCGGAAGGTTTGTATATGCTTCCACAAGTCTATATTTTCTGTAGAAAACTCTTTCTTACATTGTTCCTCTAGTGCATTTCTTAATGGAAGAATTGCCAAAATTTCATTTGCTCTCATGCGATGTAAATCTAGTTCCACTTGATCAATGATTTTCTTACACATTCTTGCCATCGATTGTGCAACTCTGTCTTCCTTGTTCATATTAATAACTTTATCGAAAATTTCTTTTGCCTTGAAAAATTGTTTCTTATCAAACGCTTTGGCAGCAGCGTTAAAAACATCAGTTGATGCTCGTTTCAAAGCGTCTCCAAATCCAAATACTTCAAACACTTCGATAGGTAGTTGTTTATGAGTCACAGTACCCAAAAATCGATGGTTGATTCGATTAGAGAGCGCTTGGCGAGTAGCAACGATTGGAGCTTCGAGTTTATCACCAACTGTTTGGAGTCGAGGATTGACACTACTTTCTTTGCTAATGACGCAGCCATCCATACGCTCGTTTTCGCCTACTGTCCCAATTAACGCATAAGCACTGTGTGTAGTGACACCAACTACGATCTGATGAGATGCTCTCGAGTTATATACCTCTACTTGTGACTGTATCTCTACAGCAGATACCATTGCAGATTTACTATCTCTGAAAAGTGCTGTAAATCCATCACCAGTGTAACGATCGACAAATCCTCCATTTTTGCGGACAATCGGACAAGTTGTACTCAAAAAGTCGTTCAAAAAGTGTAACGTTTCACTTGGACCACCTGTCGTCTTCATGTTCTTAATTTCAACCAGTAACATGGTGATATCTCGTTCAACGTATTTTCCTAGAACCATATCGGTGATGCTTTTCGTATTTACGAGTTTCACGAATCCACTAGGTACAAACTTACGAATTGTGGCATCTTGAAGTTTGGATAATCTTCTCCAGGGACCAGTGATCGAGTATGCCATACCTATTCCTGCTAGAATTCCAATGATGAATGATCCTGATACGACTACTGAAATCCAAACGACTGTTGATGTTGCAGAGATCACATCTCCTTGAGCGCTCATGTCGATGACAACTAGTGTTCGATCTCCGACGATTAGACGTTCATTTTGCCATGTTGTGCATACGTTTCTCCATTCGTTCAAATACATTGTCGCATCTATTTCTGCGTTTCCTTGAGCATATTGAGTTCCTATAACAGTCAATAGTCGTTTCGTGTGGTCATAATTTGTTGTATTAAACGAGTCATGAATGGCGATGCTTTCCATTGGAGCGCTTGCTCTGAATAATGATCCAATAATTTCGTATTGACCAATAATTCCACGTGCTTGGTCATATGCTATCATTCGCGTCAAATCACTCCGTTGGAATTTTCTACTGAACAAATACTCTCCAACATCAGCTAGTACAAACACACGTTCGACATACTCCATCGTGATGAGCATCTTGTTTACATTCACTGCAAAAGAATCTCGTGCGAGCGTTCCAATCGTTGCTTTTAAACTGTTCACATAGGATTCAAAATATTGTACTGCTTCGAGTCCGTTAAGTCCTCTGCTTACAATCTTGTTTCGCGTGTCTTGTAGTTGAGTTGGGTACGTTGTGGCAAATGAAGGGTATTTTGCATAAAACTTTTGTACTTCTGTATCTGTTGATTTTTTAACTGCGTCAAAACTTTGGTCGAAATCAGTGGGTATATTTGTGTCGTTTGTGCCCAAATACATCACACTATAGTATCGTTCCACGCCTATTGCGACCATAACTTCACGACAATCGGTGATGGTAGCGACAACACGCTTCGTTACTTTTGTTTGGTTAAGAACAGCAACTTGTGCACCTAAACCAATACCTCCTGATAGTATCATGCCAATAAGGAAGATAGAGCTCCTACACGAGTTAACACCAGTAATAGGAAGTAGTTACATGAATGCGAGTTTTAGCCATAATGGAATTCGCTCCAAACAACCCTCTAAACCTCTTGCTTTTATACTGTTGTCCGCTTTGTCTTCGTCTATATCAGAGTTTTCAGATTTCTCATCGTTCACCAGCTCGTTGTACACCTCTTCTTCGCCGAGACGTTGCAGTAACAACTCGTGCGCTTGCATTTGGTGATGACGTTGACGCTTGTAATTTGTATCAATTAATCAATAATAGCAAGATGGTCTGGTCTATAGCTCTGATGTTGAGGCAAGTTAGCAAAGATTTGGTGTATGATTTAATGCGAGCCAATTGGGATTTGATGAATCACTTTTACTACCCTTTAATCATAAATGATTAAGATAGTGATTAACATTCGAATATTATTCGCGAGAAATGGGTCCTTCTGAGTTGTTTGTATGTTTTTTGTAAGAAGGCAGTATCCAAACAAATCAACATGAGCGACCAACTATCCAAACTTCTAGCAAGACCAGGTGTTGTCTCCGCAGCAGCATTAGGAGCAATGAGCTTCTTATTGGGTATATCAGTATCATTCGCACGTGGAAAAGAGTTGCGATCAATTGGATACGACGATTCAAACTTGGAGTCTCCACTAACAAAAGCATGTCGTGCTCACACTAACCACTCTGAATACGCGCCAGTATGCTACTATTTTTTTATATTAACAAAGTAGGTGCTAATGGCATTAATGCTATACATTGACTTGAAGGCCAAGTCTGACGGAAAGGAAGTACCAAAGTACATGGCAGCATTCATGGCAGCTGCAGTATTGGGTCGCGTGTCAATGGCATACGGATTAACCGCACCAAAGTCATTGAGAAGACCACATACCCTTCGCAGAGTTGGTGCAATGCTCACCTACCTCTCTGGTCTAGCATTGAGTGTCTGTGCAGCAATAATTTAAGTTTAATAAAAGCCAAGTTACTAGCTCTTATTGTTCTCTTGTAAACAAGGTTGAAGTTGCACAACAAATTGCATGTCTAGTCTCACAGTACCAGACGACGTTCACCACATCATCATACCATATCTACCTTTTTCTGATATTCTTTCGTATCAACAATGCTGTACTGCGTGGTGGAGCTTCGCAGCAGAATACACGACAAGAATTATATTCGAAGAAGAATACAGAACAAAAAGATTGTGGAAGACAACTGAACTGTTCAAAGTAATCGCAAGACGTTTCCCAAATATCGTCGAACTCAATTTTAACGATAATCAACTCAACAGAGTAACAACGTTGGAATGCTTTAAACATTGTTCCGATTTACAACTCATAAAAGTAAACCAAGATCAAGTGATGGTATCCAGTGGTCGAGCAACTACATTTGCAAACTGGAGACAGAATATTTTATCACGATTTCCCAAGTATCGCGCTATCGCGTTAACGTATCCAGAAGGCAATGCAGATTTGGAAGATTCCAAACAAAAGATACAAGAAACACTTGCAACATGCGAAATTACTCATGCTGTTATTTCAGAGCGCAATTGCGACAAGTCAGTTTTACGAACGATTACTCGTTGTATTGGTGCAAATCTTACCCACTTGAACATTTCAACGCACGAGATTGAATCTATTTTACCTGAATTTCTAAAAGCCATGCCAGATGAAACAAATTTAACGCACCTTGTTGTAGAGGGTGGATATCGCAAGAGTGGTAACGTTTGTAGTGTTTTGCAACGATCTCCACACTTGACGCATTTTATCATCACTTGTTTGAGTGCAGAAGAAGCAAAAACACTAGCAGAATATTGTCCAAAACTTTTCTACTTGGATGCAAAGCACGTAGCAAACTATTTAACTGCGATCACTTCGATTGTTACTGTTCAATGTCTGAATTTGAGGGAGCTCTACTTGGGAAGATTAATATGTGAGCTACCAGATGGTATAGTACCTTTACAAGTTCTTCAAGTTATGAAGTACTCTAATTTTATTAAAAATTCAGTACCTCACCTGAAACATGTCCGGAAACTACTTGTTGATATGAAAATCGCAGATATTGATATTGTTATCGAAAATTGCAAAGAATTAGAAGAGATAGAGGTTTCTAGTATTAGTGACGAAGAGTTATACAAGTTGATGAATGGATGTCCAAAATTAAGATACATTCGAAGAAAAGGATATTCGATTATGGATGTTTCCGAGTACAGAGATGAACAAAGACCAAAAAAACGTGCAAGACTAGACGACACTGATTTAGAAAGTTTATTTACTTTATAACTTTGACTGTAATGGCTTTATATACTTGATAAACGCTTTTTGCATGTACTCTTCTCCTTCTTTTGTATTTAATCCATGTGCTGATGCTTGATCAAACATGTGTTCATACACATTTCCATCAAATCTTCCCAAACTTGATTTTAATAAATAATCAGGAAAGTTGAACGCGTCAACGAGTGCTACTGCATCTGGACGAATTTGTTTCAACAAATCGAGTACTGCATGATGTACTTTTTCTGCATCACTTGGACTCAAAATTCCAACTTCCATAAACTCTCCAAGATCTTTTTCCAAATTGTATAACGCGTACAAACTTGCTAATCGTCGTAATACGCGCTTCAAACGGTCGTCTTTGACGAGTTCCAACTCTTTTCCAAAATTGGTGACGAGGATGGACATGCAGAACGCTCTTGACATTTTTACGAGCTCTACTGTGCTTTGATTCCATGCCAAATTTTCATCTCCCAAATCGTTGGTCAATTTATCCAAATTGGCTCTTGCCTTTTCTGCGATCTTTTTAGCACGTTGAGCATAGATGCGTGTATAGAATTCTGGTGTACCAACTTGTGCTTTGATGTTTTCATCTCCAAGTTCGTTCAAAAATCTTCCCTTGCGTACTTGCTTCAAAATAAACGACGCCGTTT
>JAESGV010001244.1_pt1 | contig 10763 bp, 8 predicted proteins | sample 9269781 | NCBI WGS metagenome assembly JAESGV01 (sample SAMN15741586, study PRJNA653496) | algae metagenome | isolation source: Tildeniella torsiva UHER 1998/13D and co-occurring heterotrophs from... | place: Slovakia: Slovak Paradise National Park, Hrabusice, Kosice Region | collected 2000-01-01
GTATGTTCAGTACATTCTACAACCAAAAGCAACACAGTACCAACCAGTTCCACAAGACGAGTATGTTTGACAAAATATTTCTTATTAACCATTGTAGTGCACCATCTAGTGTTACATTAGAAATCGTGGAAGGTACACCGGCTACGGCACAGTTAGCCGATTACATTACTGATAACGATGCGTTACGTTCCCATCACAAAGAAAGTAGAAAAGATTCAGGCCTAGAACTGTCTAGTGTACAAATGTTCTTTTACACTGCACCGATAATTTGTCTTTCTGTTCTACCGTTCGCGTTGGTATTTGAAGGTCCAAAAGTGTACGAAAGAATTCTACACATTTCAGATATTGAACAAGATCCATTACTATCTCGACAGAACCAAATGGTTTGGTTGTTACAAGTACAATTTATAGGAAAGATTTTTATGAATATTTGCATTGGCGCATTCTTTGCCTTCTTTTTGAACATTAGTGAGTTTTTATTGTTGAAAGAGACAAGTGGGTTGACGTTAACAGTGTTGGGGATTGTTAAAGAACTGTTATTGATCAGTAGTTCAATATTTGTGTTCCATGACAAATTGGAAACGATTAACATTGTTGGGTACGCGATATCACTAGTAGGAATTATTTTATTCAAGATTAATCGATACTACAAGATGAAAGAAAAGATACACAACGAAGTGTTGGCGAAAACGGCAGTTGTGCATAACGATGAGCATGCACAATAAATATTTAATTTATACAGATTCTATACTTTTCTTCTTTTTAGTTCCCTTTCGCAAGAACGTTCTTGTGTGACTATATCCAAGTCTAGGAATTTTGTACAGCACGGTAATTTAGACCACATTATTGAAATGACTTCACTGTCTACACTTCCGCTAATGCTTAATGTAGTCCAGTAAATGCGATCGTTTAAAGGGTACGTAAGAAGCTTTGTCATATACTTCGCACCATCTTGAGTACAAGTAACAATGTACCTGGCTAATAAAATCTTCGATGTGGTTCGCAGACCTACGGTTACCATTTGTATACTTTCAATGTACTTGTGGTAGTTGTTTTCTATCCATATTGATGTTTGTTCTTTTTGCGTGTTGGCTTCTAAATGTATTGGAATCATTAGTAGCTCTGCAAAATAAGCGTGCGCAGATGGAACCGCACTACACCAACCACGCGTTTTTAATGACCGTATTGACAGCGTCATTTGTGTTGGTGATTTGTAAGTTCGGGTAATGTCGAATGCTTGTGGCATACGCGTGCGCCCCATACTTTTTCCAAGAAAATAAAACTGACGAAACAATCCACGACCTTGAAGCTCAACCTTATTCGCGTTGCTTGACGCAAAAAGATACTCACAACCGGATTCGAACCGATGACATTCGCCGTGTAAAGACGACTATCTAACCAACTGATATATGCGAGCATTGATATCGACGAACGAGATTAGTTGTCTAGGCTACTTTATGGCTACATGCTGTAAGAAAAGTTAGAGATCAGTTTTTCAATCCAGACAATATAATAGATACTATTTTAGTTTTTAAAAAAATTTATTTTTTGCGCTCAACCTAAAATAGTTGTCGACACTCCCCCTGGGTTAGTGGTATAGACTTGACTACTATGTGGAACATGTCAGACTAGTCTGAAGTGTCAGACTAGTCTAAAGTGTCAGACTAGTCTGGAGTGTCAGACTAGTCTGGAGTGTCAGACTAGTCTGGAGTGTCAGACTAGTCTGAAGTGTCAGACTAGTTCAAAGTCAGACTAGTCTAGAGTATCAGACTAGTCTGAAGTGTCAAACTAGTCAAATTAATTTGTCTGCTGTCAGACTAGTCTGAAGTGTTAGACTACTTTGGAGTCAGACTAGTCTGAAATGTCAGACTAATCTGGAGTCAAACTAATTCAAATTATACAGTTGAAGAGAAAGAGGATAATATTACAGTTGATATTGGAATCAGTGAGCGAAATCTCATTTATAATAGTATTAATAGTAAATATGATCTGATTTTTCAACCTAGATATTTATTAACGTAAATATTTAAAAATATATAGTGTGGTATTAATTTACCTTTTTTTATACTTAATAGTGATTTTACTGTCATTATTGAAAAATCTTATGGTAGGTCCAAAATAATTATTATTATACTAAAATGCCACATAAGTTAATATGTTTCTAGTTTTATTTTATTGTTACAAAACCTCTGTCAATTTTAAATGTTATTGCATGTGAGTATTTGTTATTCTTTTGCAAGATATTCAGCTTGAAAAGTATTGTGCAGGACTAAGTTTTTTAATATATTTAAAAATAAATGTATTAGATTTTTGGCGTACATTTAAAAATAAATATATGTTAATTGTAGCTGGTTTATATAATATTTAAGCTTTGTATATGATGAGTACTATGGAAGTCCAGCCTAATATTTAGTAATAAATATATGTGAATGTATATGTGGAAGAGTGCAAATGGGACTTTGCATATATTTAGAAATAAATATATGTAGATTAAAACATTTAGAACTACATAGGGTTAAATTGTTTTGTGGTGGGTTGCTGTCACAAAACAACTTGTTTTATAAAAGTTTAAGCCTGTTTTTCCTACTTGGGATCTAAAAGAAAACTTTGCTTTTTCTTGCTGATTGTATGTGCAAAAGTAATTGATAATAGTGTTTCAATAAGAATAATTGGTTCTTCAAGTCTTTAATTTTTGAGTTTTTAGATTTTTAAGTCTTTGATTTTTAGGATTTTAGATTTTTAAGTCTTTGAATTTTTGTATCTTGGGTTCTTTGTCATGAAAAATGGTCTATTTTGCTTGTAAAAATATTTTTCAGAACATAGGTGGTATATTGCTACAATTCTATATAGGTCGTTGGAAGTATCTTTAATGATAACTTTTTGAAATATTTTCTGAAAAGAAAATATTTCTTTATAGATGTTAATATCAAAGTGTCTTTTTCAAACGATTATAAAAGGTATTAAATAATAAAAAGTAGTAATACTTTTAAAAATCTGATATTAAGAGTATTAATTTTTTAATATTCGCTGAAGGTCACTTATATGGCTTAATTTTATGTTTGATTTTTGATATCTGGTTGATCCTGCCAGTAATATATGCTTGTCTTAAAGACTAAGCCATGCACATGTAAGATCAGCATAGGCTTTACTGTTTTGGCAGTTTGCTCATTGTTAATCTGTGGACAGCTCATTATAACAGTTATACATTTAACCACTGATACATTTGGTGTAAGCCAATTTACAAGGATAATTTTGTTAAATGCAGCAATAATACTTGAGTGATGAGTCAGTGCAAGCTGACTGGCATTAGCGTATATGTCTCATGATTGTAAGAAAACCACGCTACTGTAACTTTTGGTTTACTAATAGGCTTGTCTGTTAGTAGTCGAAGTGTCAACCATTTAGAGTGTGCAAGCACACAAAGTTTGTCAAACAGTGTTTTAATAAGGCTTTATAGGGTAGCTTTTACTAGTGGCTAAGAAGAGGTGTTTCTTCTATCAGCTGAAGTTGTTTCAGTAAGGGTAAAATACAGTGATTACAAATACAGGGGATTAATGTCTGATTTCAGAGAAGGAGCCTGAGAAATAGCTACTACATTTAAAGACAGCAGTAGGTGTGAAAATTACTTAATCTTAATTCAAGGAGGTAGTGACAAAAAATAACAACTTTACACTATTTGGTGGAAAGGTATTATCTAATAATTTAAAATGGTTTTAAATTAAAATTCTATTAGAATAACGACTAAAAAAAAAGTTTGATGCTAGCACCTGCGGTAATTCCAGCTTTAGTAGCATATATTAATACTGTTGTAATTAAAACGCTTGTAGTTAACTTAAAGACTATAAGTTTTGATTTGATGTTAGCCTGTTCTTATATAATTCTGTGTTATAACAGGGTTGCATGGAATGAGGTTGATATCTGCGGCATGTATCCCCATAAACTTTGTCTATGGGTGTTCATGTGTAGGTTTTTACCTGTAGTTTGATTCTTGCCAATAGTTTGCTATTGGTAAAGGCCTTATGGTACAACTGTAAACAAATCAAAGTGCTCAAAGCAGACATTGTTAATGGGGATTTATCCTCAGTTTTGCTTAAATGATTTAACATGAAATTGTCTTGAAGCCGTAAATAATACCTTTCAGCAATAGAGAAACACTGTTCACTGGCGCTTGTAATGTGAAGCAGGGAGAGGGCTCAAGTACTATGGTGCTAAAGGTGAAATTTAAATACCAACATATGATTTTCTGATGCGAAAGCTGTTATTGTCCAATATACTTCTTATAATCAGAAACAAAAGTTAGAAGATCAAAAATGATTAAATATCGTCATAGTTCTAACTATAAACGATACCAACAAGAGATTGGTAGCGAAACCATTTAAAATCCTCTTAAAATCCAAGGAAAATCTAAAGTTTTTAGGTTTTGGGGGGAATATAGTTGCAAGGCTGAAACTTAAAGAAATTGACGGAAAGGCACCACTAAGAGTGGAGTTTGCGGCTTAATTCGACTTAACACGGGAAAACTCACCAGAACAGGACAGAGGTATGATTGACAGGTTAAAAGTCTTTTTTTAATTCTCTGGATGGTGGTGTATGGCTGTTCTTAGTTTGTAAAGTGATTTGTCTTGTTAATTCAGTTAACGAACAAGACTTTAACTTACTAACTAGGCTATAGACTAGCTTTACGGCTAGTTAGTTTCTATGAAGTGGTTTGTATGAGCCATTTCTTGAAACCTATAATATAGAATTGCATCTTTGGGTGTAATTCCTGCTTCTTAGAGGGACAATACTTTGTTTATATTAGAGTAAGGAAGTTTAAGGCAATAACAGGTTTGTGATGCCCTTAGATGCCCTGGGCAGCACGCATACTACACTGTTAATACTAACAAGTTAGTATAATGTGAATACTTCAGTGTTTACTGGCCTGCTCCTTAAAAAAGTAAGAAATCTTTTCAAACATTAACGTAACAGGGATAGCTGTTTGAAATTCCATCTTAAACGAGGAATTTCTAGTAATTACAATTTATTATATTGCATTAATTATGTCCCTGCCTTTTGTACACACCGCCTGTTGCTCCTACCGATGGAACAAAAAGGTGAATTTGACAGACTTGAGCTTTAACTTGGGAAAATTAACTAAACCTTTTTGTTTGTAAGAAGAAGAAGTTGTAACAAGGTCTTTATAGGTGAACCTGCGTAAGGATTATTTTTGTAGGTTTTTGTATGGTAATATCATTTATAATATTATGTTGCTAAGTATTTTTTTATATTTAACCTTTAGTGTTTCTGCAACAAACACATTCACATAATTTTATTATTATGTGGTTGATAATTTCTTTAAGAATGAGCTATTATTTTTTCTTTAAGTCTTCATAATGGACGACTTGGCTCTTGTATCGATGAAGAATGTAGTGAAAGGCGAAACGTAATATAAATCGCAACTAACAGTGAATCATCAAATCTTTGAACGCAGGCCGTGCTTTGCATATCACTTGTGTTATTGCAAGGCATTTATATATGAGTGTCAGCCTAATATACTTTTGGTTTAATGGTAATTTATGTACTATTGAATTCATTATGCGAATATCATTTTTGATATACGCATTTAACAAATTTGTATGTCTGGCCTCATATGCTTCTGCATTTGGGAATTAATTATCTTGATATTATTTTAGCATCAGCTTGGAAGCAACCAGTGCGAGAATCGTCTACTGTAGAACGTTTACCAGACAAACTTTTATCTCTCCTGGTAGTCATGAAGATAACCAACTTCCTACCTTTGGTTCACTGTTCAACGTACAAGAATGGGTATGAAAGGATAGAATGGATGCTTTTTTTTACCAATACATGCGCCAGAACGCCAACAGAGCAAGCGTCGTTTTGGATCAGTACAATGAGTTGTTTGCTATGGGTGTTCGCAACTATACCGTAACTTTGTTTCGTGATCATAACACGTAGTGCAGTCAGTTAGCGACAAACTATAGACGAAAGGATGTTTCAGCATTGCAGCCAATTATGATTTTATTTTGGATTGTTTCAGCTGGTTTTAATCTCGTTGGAGCATTGTTAACGCATCAGATGCTTTCTCAAGTTTTATTAGCATCTTACTTTCTACTCATTGATACGTTACTTGGCGCTCAATACGTGTATTACACCGTGACTAACTGGAAGAAAAAGAATAGAGCGAAGTTACAATACTCACAGCTTTTGGCGAATGACGATGATCCAGAAAATATAACTGCAGAGTTATCGCAACGCTCTACAAAACTCTCTGGAATCATATTTCTCATGGGAGCTACATCGATAGCAGTACATTCTATATTTGCTCCTGAGCACTCATTGGGAACGTTTACTTCTCGGACGATAACGGTAAGACACTGCAGTTATACTGACATGGAAGAGTTACGACGGTGACACTGATCCATGGCCACTAACAGGATGGATGTTGGTCGGATACGTGATAGGATGCATTAGCGCTATTTTATTAATCTGCTCGCGTGTCCCTCAAATCATCAGAAACGTAAGCTACCCTATGAACATCTAACAATTCTAGTTCTTTAGAAGATCAACAGAGGGTCTTTCTCCAACTCTCTTTTTCCTAGCACTACTAGGTAATATAACTTATGTAGTTAGTCTAGTTCTGTACTCTCGACGAGTACCTTTTGTTCTCTCCCGACTACCGTGGCTAGTAGGCAATGGTAAGTTTCATTCTAAAATCTTTGACCACTTTTAGGATGCCTAGTATTTCTCGATGTAATCATACTACTACAGTTCCTTATGCTAAGATCAACGAATGGCAATAGTTACAAAGCTATCACCTATGAGTAAACGAGTTTATTCAAGAATTCTTGTATCTATCAAAACTCTTCAGCAGAATAATACGCCGGTTCATACGTTGTTGCAGGAGCTTCATCTACTTCTTTACCCAATGCCTGTGCAAGTTTGTCAAAATATGGGAATCCAATTTCGTCCTCATCGAAACGGAAACTTACACAGGCCTTTTTGGTATTAATAGCGATAATTTTCGCTTCTGGAATGACATCAGCCAACAATGTGATATTATTCTTGGTCCATTCTGGATCTTGTCTAATACCATCTTTTAATGCACTCTCATCGACATCTACACCACACAAATAACGTGGTACATCACCCAAAATAACACTTTTAAATGCCGAGTTACCAGAAACACAATACGAGTCGGAAATGACACCTGCCAAGTTCATTGCAGGTAACAACTGTTCAATATTGTTTAACAAAATCATAACAAGTAAAGACCATGATGTTTCTCCTCCAAAATCAAACTCTCCTGTTGGAATTTCATCTTGTGGGATCATTTGCCATGTTGTTTCACCAAAGTACAAAGTAGTGATAAATTCACGATTTTGCCGAGATACAATGGAGGTGCAACAAATGTATTGTGGAGTGCCACCGAAGATGATGCTGCAAAACTTGGCGTATGCGTCTTTCAATGGTTGTTCGTCATAGTGTTCTAAATCGACATTTGATGCTATTCTGTAGACGAGTGTATACGTCGCCGTAACGTTTTCGTTTGTTGATCTTAGTAAGATAAAATTGGTCATCAAGTGATTGTAGAATTGTTTCCAAGTTGTGGTTACTTGGTCGTCATGTACACTAAAAGCGTTTTTGCATCTAGATTTGTACATGAACTCAGTGTTACAGAGATTATTGAACGACTTGCACACTAGCCGGACGTTTTCTAAATCTCTATCTTGTAAGAATTGGAAAATATGAACAAAGTTGTCATCGTGAAACGCGTCTGTTGGGAAGATTTGTAGTTCTGTTTCTTCTTTTTCGGTCTTTGTGAACTCTTTGATATTGGTAGAGTACGCTATGAAATCGACGGTAAAGTTCCACATTGGCTTTTCCATATTTCCAGGTTCTATGCTGATGGCAAAGTTTTTAGTGTCTTTGAACGTCGTTTGCATCAAGAAACCATGGTGACGAATTTTGTTGGTTTCTAGTTCTTGGACTGTAAACTGTCTCTGTGACCGTGGTATGGTGAGTTGTGGCATGCCAAAGTTTTTCCGAAAGAGCACCACTCAACTTGGGAATTGGAACCCCATAAGAGCAATTGCAAATGAATGAAACAATTTTATCATAAAATAGTATTCCTTCACATTGTATGTACATGTACGCTTCTAGAGGTTGGCATATTTTTTTGCCCACTCTTGCGCTGTTTTGTCAAATAGCTGTCTTTCGAATTTGTATTGCCGAGCAACATCTGGCTTTAGTGGATGATCTGGGTTTGGTTCTGTTAATAGTGAACTAATCTACAACAATTAATACGATGATAGTGCTACATACACTCAATAATAGTTTCGTTATTGTTAATGCCGGACTCCAGGCGTCTTTTAAAATATCCAAACAAATACCGCCTTGATCATTTATATTAGGATGATAAATCTGGTATTAACGTATTAGAATATTATAGTGGTTACCTTCGTTACGAAATTTACTTTTGGTGGCTTGAATGGGTAATTTATCGGTAATACTATCTCGAGAATAAATATTCCACCTCTGTACGGCGAGTCAGTTGGTCCAGTTATGGTCGCTCGCCATTTATACAGATCGCTTAAGTGCACTGGACCAGCGCTTATGTTTGGAATTGGGTCTTTAATCATGTCCTGCATCTCTTTGTGTATTCGCTTGGTGGACGACATTTTTTGTAATTTTGGGCAACTGCACACTTCACAAACAATTCAGGCATGATGGCAGTTGTACAACAACGATGATTTTTGTACAACAACGTTTTTTAACGTGAAATTATCGCTATACGTAATGAAACATGGCAAAGCTGATAACTAGTATACAGCCAAAACTATCGTCGCTAGTCAACCAACCAGTACCATAATACCGAAAAAATATTTCGTTACTACAACATGGCACTTTTTACTACTTATTGTATCACCTCAAGACATGAATAGTATTATCTCGTTCTCTGACGTCGACATCGTGGTCGCAACAAGCAACACTGACGCACTATGCGTCCCCAAGCAACAATCAAGTAACACCGAGCTTGAACTACTGAATAAGCTCATCAAAGGCACTATCATCACTGGCTGCGCAGCATCATGTGCATATGCCTGCTCCTTCTACCTTCCAGTCATCGCATTTCAGACTGGATACCATGGTAGTCTACTCTTATCGAGCTACTTAGCTCCAAACGCATCAACACTCACCTATTACACGGTCATACTTCCGAACGCAGTACACATAGGTACGTACTGCTACACATCACCTGCAGTTGCATCAACAATTGGAACAATATCAACGGTTACTGGTGCTGCACTTGGTGCATCAATCGTAGAAGTCTACGAATTGGTCAAGACAGTGATACAGAAACCAAGTATCATTAGGCAAGTAATAAACAAGGTCTGTCAAGCGATATATAGACTATACAGAAGAGTGTGTATATAATAAAAACTATTTTTATTCGTCTCTCGATCCTGCAGACACTGATGATGGACCTCTAACATAATCCAAGTTCTGATCTACAGGTGTATAAATACCAGTGAGGTCGTAAGAAACTGGTCCTCTAATTCCCCACGTACCAGTCATCATACGTGCTCTCAAATCTTGACATCTGAATAGAAAGCCTCGCAAATCCCAGTAAGCTCGCTGGTCATCATTGACAGCTTGAGCTTTGCTTGGAACGTATAAATTTACATTCCTCTTGACTAGCTCCAGCGCATCGTGTAGTGAGTAGCTCAATGACCTAAATACTGCCTCTGCATAACCTGATTGTGGTGCTGTAGATAAATACGGTACGCAATTCTGAGCAAAGCCATTCATCACTGTTGATGTTTGATCTTGAAACGCTAGAACATTATAGTGCCTTAATCGTCTACGCGCGTAGCAGCTAAGAACGAATAAAAGAAGCGTGAATATGATAGTTTTCGTGTTCATGTTTGCAGACAGAAATTTACGCTTTTGGTGAAAGAGTAGCGTAATAATAGCAGCGTTGTTGACACAACCTGAACGTTTCAATTTATTTACAATTTTTCATTCGAACTTATATGTTATGAGCATTGTGCCAAGATTTGATCTGTTAGCAAATCAAATAGTGCATCAACGTTCGTGTTGTCTAAAGCGCTAGTTTCTACATAGAACAAGTTGTTCTCTATTGCCAGCTGCTGCGCTTCTTGCTCTTCTACCTCTCTTTTAGTCTTATCAATTTTGTTGCCAGCAAGTACACGCACAACTGTTGGTGGTGCTTGTTTTTCGATGTCAGCTAACCACATTTTTACATTTTCGAATGATTTTCTGTTTGTTACGTCGAACATGATAACAGCACCTGCTAGTCCTCTGTAGTACGAAGCGGCCATGGAACGATACTTTTCTTGCCCTGCTGTATCCCACAGTTGAAGGACGATTTTCTCTCCTCTGTCAATCTCTTTCTTTTTCTAATATATGTTAGCGTTTGAGGTGCAAAACATACGAAATCAACACCGATGGTAGCAGTCATTGAGTGATCAAATTTTTGATCCACATATCTGGTTGCTATTGCTGTTTTTCCGACACTCGCTTCCCCAACCATCAATATTTTAAACGTTCTATGCAACTCTGTCACAGTCTCGTTCTGCGTGCCTTTGTTCATACACATTTTGCATTTTTCAACCAAGTCCAAAAGCGCTATTTGAACCGTCTAAGTCAAGTTACTTTTGACGTCAAGTAACAAAAGATCTGTGGCTTCAATCTTGTCTTTATTGGATCACTTTTCTATTCTTTCCCACTTCGATAAACGC
>JAESGV010001245.1_pt1 | contig 10755 bp, 16 predicted proteins | sample 9269781 | NCBI WGS metagenome assembly JAESGV01 (sample SAMN15741586, study PRJNA653496) | algae metagenome | isolation source: Tildeniella torsiva UHER 1998/13D and co-occurring heterotrophs from... | place: Slovakia: Slovak Paradise National Park, Hrabusice, Kosice Region | collected 2000-01-01
ATCACCACTATTGCAACCTGGGTTGCAGTCTTGAGCGAATACTTGAGCCATAGCGATGGCAAGTAATAAAGCGATTGCTTTTATCATATTGTTGTTGTTGTTGTTTTCTTTGTTTTGTTGAGTGAGATGTTTGAAGCAGTTTCAGTATTTATAATTATTTTTGACATTTGGCAGGATAAAAATAACTGTGAAAGTACAAGAAAGGAAATACCACAGAATTTTAATCTTTTCCAACAATGGAAGGTTTCAGTTTAAGAATTGCATTATCTTCCCTTTCTCCATTGTTGGATCACTTTGCGCTAGCTCCACAGGAGTGTAAATGAGAGAACTTGAACTAGAACAAGGCAAGCAAAGTTTAAAGCAAACTTCAATTCGTTTCTACATATACAAATGTACTCGTAAACTTAATTACCACGTTTGCAACATAGATAGCAAAGGCTTGGTAGCACGCGTCACCTAGTATATACTGGCTAACATCTACGAGTCTTATCTTGTTAGCATTGACATTACCAGCTCATATGCGACAAAGAACACGGCAGAACCAAGTCCTGTTTTGATGTACTTTGGTCGAATACCAGAGTACAAACCCCAAAATCCTTCTGTTTTGGCAATGTACAATAATCCTTGAAATGTACCAGTAATTTTGCTGTTATGATTAACTTGCTCTCTTTGCATTCTTGTTTTGACAACATCTGTAGGGTTGTTCATGGAAGAACCAGCCAAACCTGCACACATCCCAGAAAATAAATGTACGAGTGTCTGTACACCATCGCTAAGTACAAATCGTAGCGGTGAGAGTATCACAGGTAGTAGTGTACTCTTACTGTACTGGTATGTGATTAAATAGGTTGTTACGTAAATCATTTGCCGAACGCAAGTTGGTGCAAAACCTCGGTACCATCCATTGACGATACCTTCTCGTTTGTATATCGTTTTCGCACAATGTACGTTACCTTTGTACAATGGTTCCTGTAATTGTTAAATGCGAGTATATTTCGCTTACGATTCGTTCTTGGTCGGCGATCTGTGCTATTTGTATAACGTCGAATGGAGTAATAACAAATGTTTCGAACACTCCTGTAATTATTGCGGAAATTGCCTGCTGAAATAGTGTAGCGTTGTTTGGACTTCCTCCAGTAAAAATGTTTCTCAAAATAAAATAAGATGCGAAACGAACTGAACGCCACGGTATTACACAAGCGATATTTGCTGCCACGCCTTTGTATAATCCTGCGACACCTTCTTTCCGAATTATACTCGACCACAAAGCCATCAATGGTGGCGGATTCTGAATTAATTTCATACGTACTGATGCTACCACCAATGGTTGCGTAACGAGGATTTCAGTAACGCCAGCAACCGCTCCAGCTAAAAACTCTTTTAGAGCAGAGGACTTCTCTGCATTTGCGTCACTTAAAGCGAAAACAGTCCGCACAAAGAAGAGAACAAACAGCAAATGCATTTTTTGATACAGCTCAACTTGAAATAACAAATCGTACCAGACCAAGACTGTTGCTTGTTATTGTTTACAAGTAAAATGAAAGCTGACGATTAAGCAAAACAACGTCACAAAGAATGAGTAGCAAGCATGATGATTTCAACCACGTTCCTGAAGATATAATCAGGCACGTATTAGAATATTTACCGTGCGAACCACAACTATTTCTCATACTTCGTAATACATTATCTTTAAATAACAAGAAAGGTTATGTTTCTAAAGCGTTTAAAATAGTAGCAGATGAGGACATGGCTTGGCAACGAATGCTATTTTCGAAGTACCAATCTAGCCAAAGAATAATCACAAAAAACTACAAGTGGGTCTATGAACAAGCCACAAAATACAGTGCGCGAGCTCAGGCACAATTGAAAAAAGAACTAGGAAACAGTTGTTGGGAGCACAAAATCGTAAGATACACACAGTGGCTAACATATAAAGGTTATTGGAGGGGCAGGAGGTGTTGGTTGTAGCGCAGTAGTAATACAGTTTATGCAAGGCGTTTTCATAGGTATGATCTCCAGTGCAAAAGTAACACAACCACAGAAGAGTACGACCCAACAATAGAGGACTCATATTATAAAGAAGTCGTGTTAGACGGCTTCAAAACAGGTTTAGATCTATTAGATACTGCTGGACAGGAAGAGTACAAAGCGTTACGTGATTCATACATGAGAAACTACCAAAGTTTTATATTTTTGTTTTCTGTAACGTCAAGACAATCGTTCAATGAAGTCCAGGAGTGGGTGGAACAAGTTCGTCGGGTAAAAGACACAAAAAACGTTCCTATTATTTTGTCAGCAAATAAAATCGATCTAGTTAATGATCGAGTAGTGACAACGCAAGAGGGAGAAGAGCTAGCCAAAGCTCTTGACGTGGAATACTTTGAAGTGTCTGCAAAAGACAGAGAAGCATGCACTGAGCTTTATTACAAAGCTGCACGAATGGCACGAGACACTATGACTGAGGTGCATGAGCTTTGGGAAACATTAGAAAAAGGCAAGATTCCATCTATAAAGTCGGCCAAGAAGAAATGTAACGTAATGTAAAAAGCGACACCTTGATGGCACGCAAGGTAAGAAAAAAGATACAGTTCTCAAAGCTGAAACTAGTAAAATGCCATTTCTATTGCGCCACAACAAAAATAAGTAGTCAGCACTAGTATAGACGGCAAGATGTCGGTAATTTGGTAGAATACGAGACTGTCACTCTCGTGACCGGGGTTCGATTCCCCGGTGCTGAGCTTAGTTTTACAAATCATAAGGGAGGACCCAATTTATTAACGTCAAAGGTTGGGCTAACTCAATACCAAACAAACAAGCGATATCATTTTCGAAACCAGTATCGATAAAGGATGTCGTAGCAGCATACATACGTGCACTCATAAAATTTCCAAAAAGAGTGTCATTAGCAGAACTATTACGTGCTTTTCCAACAATCGAAATTACAGCACCATTACACAGCACAAAAAAACACTTACACGCGTATAGATCCACGCTTTCTTTAACTGAAGACGACGAATTTTTACCTCCGTTTTATTTATGCGCATTAACCGGCGGACTACAACTAGTACTCGTTACACATCCTCAATTCCCGATAAGAATGCTTGGAGCAGTAAACACAAGTGACGATATTACCATTCGCACACCTGTGCAAACCAGATGGTTACTGGATGGAGAATTAGCAGCCAAAGTATCATGCGGCGAATCTAGACAAGCAAGAAGAGGTGTAGAATTTGACATTATAACACATGTGTACAGAAAACAAGAAATAGTTTGGAGTATGACGTTTAGAGCACTACAGTTCATGAAAACAGAAGCAACTGTACCGAGACAAACACAACCAGCACCACACGAAAAGCAAAATACAGACCCAACTTGTACATTTGCATTACCAAGAAACGCAGGATTAACTTACGCAAAGTTAGGATACGATTTTAATCCTATTCATTTGCATGACGTAGGCGCGAAACTATTTGGTTTTCCAAAGTGTATGGCGCACGGCATTTGGGTTGTCGCTAATGCCAACGCAAAACATAAGCTAGTTGATAACAAGACGCCACAAAAGATTTCCTTTTCATTCAAGAAACCTACATTTTTACCGGCACAAGTTAATTTGTATGTGAATGAGAATTCTTTTACTATTGAACGAGTTTCCAAGGAAAGAACAACGGTAATAGAGGGCACTGTAAATATAGTTGCAGAAAAAATGTAAACACATGTTGAGTTTGCTGAAAAATTAAGCACAAACTGTTATCACTCCAGAAGGTGGAAAACGAATCTAAATGAGAACAAGAAAAGCGATTTGAATTCGGAGTAATCGTTTATAGCATGTTGACAACAGCGACAATAACCATAATTAAAATGGAGGCTCCTACAACGTTGGCGTTTGATACGACTTGTTTGGCTTCAACGGCGAATGGAATTGTGGATACAAAAGTACCGTCCATGTTGGAGGCTACACCAGCTGCTGTGAGGCTTCTTGCAAGCGGTGTGGCAAGTTTGGAGAACAATTGAACTTGACATTTCAATGCAGAGTTGTGAGGATTACCATTGGTGTATGCTTGGTTCAAAGTGACTTGAAGTCTGAAACTCTTCTTGTTGGTGAGCACGTCAGCTGAGGTGAAGGTGACGCCAGTTGGGTGAGTGGTTTCGGAACCAAGCGAAACAGCTTCAATAACACCGTTTGTTCCAACAACACCGTTCTTGCAACCACCTGCTGGGAATGCGCCAGTGACGTAGTCAACACAACACAAGTAACCCTCTGTCATTTGGAGTCTGTAACCAGTTGGAATGACTGGTGATGAGTCGGTGATCTTGTTCTCGATGAACAATGAACTATCAGCAGTGTTGTAAGAGTAAGTACGAATGACATCATAATTGCTGTTGGTGTAGAGCTTGTTCTCTGTGGTGATGGTTGTACTGTCAACTATCGCTGCTTCATCAGGAATCGTGTAAGTCAAAGAGTACTTCAAGAATACGCTTGCTCTTGTGACTACCGATGTACCTTGTGCGTTGTCTTCATACACATCCATGTATGTGGTGTAAACGCCTCCCAAGTCGGTCACGCCTGCGCCAAAAGCACTGGTATCGACACTGTAGAGTTGGCTGCAACCAGTGTTACCGTTGTAACTTGCAAGTGGAATGGTACAAGTAGCAGTGTTACCACCAATGATGAGACCGTTAGCGTTTTGATCACCTTTTCTCAAGACAATGTTGTTCAAGGTACTGCCTGGAATTAATGGCACAATGGTTCCTTCAACTTGGAACTTGTTGTCTGAGGTGATTCTTAGACCAGAAAACTTGAACTTGGCAGAGTTATCGGCAGTGAGGAATTCAGACTGTGAGGAAGTGACACTAAGAACAGTACGGAATGTAACTTTGGCAGTAAAACCAACATAGTAACAGTCTGCACCGGTACCAACAGAGTAGGTAGAGTATACTTGAGCGGTGTAGGTGATAGTACGACCATCAGCTTCAAGTTGATTGTTCCAGTTGTTGTTGCTGTTGGCAACATTGCTGGTGATGTCGGCTAATGATTGAGTCAAAGTATAGGTTGTTTGACATGGAGTGGTGGAGGTGACAACCCAGCTCTTTCCTACAGATGAAATAGCTTGATCAACTGCAGAGCATTGGTTGGAGCCAACAGCCTTGGTATCAATGTAGTGACGTACAGAGAGTCCAGTGTTGTCTTGAGTTTGGCGTGACATGGTAACCGTGATCTTGACACTATCGCCGTTGACGGTTGCAGTGGTATAGGTTGGTTGTGGGGCACCATACTTGGTGGTGTCAAATCGTTGACAAGTTGGCGGAATAGTAGTGGTTGTTGGAGCAGCAGTTGTGGTGGTTGTGGTGGTTGTTGGAGCAACGGTTGTGGTAGTAACTGCTGCTGGCTCATTAACTACTCTTATCGCTGCTATCGAGGAAATGTACAACCTGTCTAGTGTGGAACTATAGAGAATATGTTCCGTGTCAGTGATACTGGAATCAATGAACTTTCCATTGTCTCCTCCCGTTTTGCCAATACCACCACCAATTGTAGTGATGATTCCTTGAGAATCAACCATTCTAATGGCTTTAGCAGAAAAATCGCTAATAAACAATCGACCAGTTGCAGAATCGTATTGAAGACCGTATACAACGGACATCTTAGCTGATGTAGCAGGCCCTCCTTCTCCAAACACTGGAGTAGTGACACTGCTTTGTGTACATTGGCCAGCATAAGTACTGATTACACCGCCAGAGACCTTGCGAACGCAAAAGTTACCGCTGTCGGCAATGTAGACATCTCCGCTAGCGTTGTCGACTTCAACCTCTTGTGGGTTAGTCAACTTACCAGCAGTAGCGGCAGCACCATCACCACTGTATCCACAAACTAGCATGGTTAGAAATTTAGAATGAAAAGCTTACCGCTTCCGGCAATGACTGTCACTACCTTGGTAGACTTATCAATTGACTTCACAAGACTAAATTGTTACTAATACTAAGTAATCTTACCAATTAGAAGCATCTGCGACAAGAATAGCAGAGTTGGTCTGCGAAAGACCACCTGGATTCCAAAGACCTGATGACAACAAGGAGTATATATTTCCATCAGGGGCAATGTATCTAACTTTGTGACCGAACCACTCGGAAAAGTAGATTATATTAGTAGTGGTATCATAGGCCACTCCCCAAGGGTTGAGAATAGATACAGTTAGCGCGTTGTCTCCATCTACACCAGTACTTGCTGCATTACCTATAATAGTTAATCTTTTGAACTTTAAACTTACCGTTTCCACCGACAGTGGTGATTACGCGGGTTGCCATGTTGATTGCTCTGATTCTGTTCTGACTGTAGTCAGCGCAGTACATAATCGTGTTGTCAGCGTTAAAGACGCACTGTCCTGGATAGTCCAATTGGGTTGTTAATGCTGGACCGTCTCCATTGTAACCACCTACACCTGTACCGGCAAAGGTGGTGATAGTCGCTTGTGATAAATCTACAGGAGTAGACAATACGTAACAGAGTAACAGGAGTAACGTTAGGGCGGTCTTCATCTGTTGACAACTAATTAGTTTTGCGTATTCATCAGCGTTTTTAACCTCATTCACAGAAATCAGCTTCAAACGTCAAACTCTTGAGCGGATTCACCTTCTTTAAGCTTATAACCGTAAGACCGAAAGCAAAATACACCAAAGATATGTATATCTACTGAGCGCAAAAATCACGTACTTCCTGTTGCATAGGTTGCGCGACTAATTCTAACCATTACTGTGAACATTGCGTCAACTTTGATTTTGTTTAGTACCTTCTCCAATACGTATAATAAAAAATCAGTAGTACAAGTTTAATGGCCAAGTTTTTGCATCAAGTCATCAATTGTCTTTTTTGTACCATTATTTGTTGTCTTACTTCTAATCCATTTCAACATTTCAGAATCTTGTTGGGCAAACGCAGTTTCAATCGCTTCTTTGAATCGTTGCAGCTCTACATACAATTCTACCTTCTCCCAGGTATCTGTTACACGTGGAATATACTTTAATGCTTCAACATTGTTTCCTCTCGCCATACACGCTTCAACAAATGGCTACAATGTTAACTACAAATAAAAAACATACTCTATATCCAACTGGTGATTTTTGTTTGGAGAATTTTTCCAATTTATCCCATTTTTCAAGTTTGGCGTATGCAGCAATTTTAATCCACCAATATCTCTTATCTGGAACTTTGAAATCAGATTTGAGTTTGGATTCACTCTTATCGCCGATTAGAATACAATTGTAAATGGTATCACTTAGTGACAATCCAGAGAAGACTTTCTTTCCCAATGTCTAAATGTAAGTTTTTCTGAACATAAACATACTTGATCTAATTTGTTTTGGAATTCGAGTAACTTGACTTGGTCTTCACACGCTTTTGCGTCAACTGCAAAATCCTTCTTTTTGTTGTACAAATCTTTTGCTGTAATGAGTGACTTTTTCTGTGTCGTCAAATCAGAATCTTCATGTGCATAAATACTCGAAACAGCTTCGTATACATTCATAGCAGCTGCTTCATGTGGTAATTCCAACGCATGGTAAAATAGTTTTAAAAATTCCAAATCTTGTTCTCTGCAATAGGTAACGAGTAAATTCCTTGCAATTTCGAATTCTTTCTCGTTGACAATGGAAAAGAATTTGGAAGGTTCCATTTTCTTCTTCATGTGGAGTAACACCAAATACACCAAATCAGTTTCTCCAGATTTGATCGCTTGACTTAGTGCACGTCTCGTTTCTCCCATATTCAATAAGAGTGGAACTTGTTCACCAGCGCGTTCTTCTCTTTCCAAAAGTTTGATAGCGAGTGCCTTTTTACCAACTCGATGCGCCATACTTGCAACGTTTGCATAGCTTACACCTTCAACACGTTTCAACTTTTCTGTAATCATTGTTAAAATGATTTCATCATCTACACCCTCTTGTCTTACTTTTGCACATGCCCAATGGACCAACACAGATGCTGGTTTAATGCGTAAATAATCGCATAAACGATATGCCAAGTAATAGTGCTGACGATTCACCAAACGGTCAATTAACACTTTTGCAGTTAAACGTTCAAATTGTGCAAACGTGATGGGAATTCCAATCATGTAATCTCGTACAGCGTTCATGACACGTAACTTTTTGCATGTTTCTACAAAACTGGCATGATCAAAATCTTCACAAAATGATTTTCCATAGGCTGCTGCTTTTAACAGTTTTCGTTGTAGAGTATGATCAAATTCATTTGCAGCAGCGCTCAAACATGATTTCACAGCGCTTACCAACTCTGGTCGAATGTTTCTAATATTCTTGATTGATGAAGCGTTCTTCTTTTCGAATTCTGTATATGCGTCGAATAGTACTGCACTTGGTGTCATACTTCCAATTTGGAAAATATCAAAAGTTGGATTGGGAACACGTTGCAAAAACTCACAACCATCGTTGGTAATGATTCTCACACCATCGATTTCTGTGACCATAAAGATGGGACCTTCGTAGGAAAACTTTTGATAATCGCCATTGGGTCCTATCATGAGTAGTAACGATTGTCCTTCTCTATTGATCTGTTCTGGTTCCCAATACAAACATACAGAATCTTCTCCGCACCATGCGACTTGATGTGGTGGTGCGTTTGACTTTGTGTTAAATTCTGCGTGGTTTTCTGTAAAGTCTGATTTGACCACCCATAACGATCCTTCTTCTGTGAACGTTGCTAAAGCGTCACCACTTGGACTTGCGCTGATCTTTGCAAACGGACCATTGGATAGTTTCATATCTGTGCATTTTTCAACACTCACCAAATAGATTGATTTGGACTGTGGAACACCCAAAATAATTTCTATTTGATTGGTTTGTGATTGTTCTGGCGGAATAACGCACATTGCAATTTCTTTCTCATCATCAAAGTCTAGACTAACTGGTATGGTAGATAGTTGCTCGCAAAAGGGTGCGTCTAGATCTGTAACGACAAACACGCGAAAATCTTTTGTTAATATGGCGACACCGTTTCCCCATGTTGTTACTTTCAAAACACCTAATGGTTAGCATGAAAATAATAATATACCACTGTCTTTGACATCAGACACGAACGAGAACTGGAATATTGCCTTGCCAAGAAGATCATATAAAAATACTTGTGCTTCGTCTGTAACGCATATTAACGATTCTTCGTCACTAAAACCGATATGAACCAAACTTCCTCTATTTGTAAATTGCCACTACATTGTGAGTGTTATGTTTCGTTCGCGTACCTCGAATTTGGAGAGGAGTTTCCCTGAACACGAGTAAATATAAATATATTGTTTTGAATCTCCACTCTTTACACGAAGCATCTTACGAGGGTCCCTTGTCAGTGCTGTGTCGAGTTAATAAAAAATATTAAAAGTTACCAATAGGTCCACCATATGTCGCTGCTGCTACGAGACACTCTGATAAATTAACGTTATCTTCGGTCCAGTCCATTGTATAAATTTCTTTTTTACGGTAGTACACCGGCTTTCCCTTCTTGCCCTTTCCAAGTTGTACCCATTCTGCGCTCACAGACATGTTGTAGGTGGTGTATTTGTTGTAATCTTAAGGGTTGACTTTTTGAATGCACAGTTATGCGTGTACAGTTTGACGGTGTTGTAGAGGATTTTGACAATAAATGGGTTGTTGAAAAACTCACTACAATACCACACAATCAGAAAAAGATCTAAGAAAGACTGTTGTTATGTATAACACCGCATTGGTTGGATTCTGCAAAACATCACGTTGGTGGTCTTGTTGATAAAACTACTTCCAATGTAGCACGAGCGTTTGCAGAAACTAACGCAGTGTATGCCAAGTTTGTTGCTAAGGATGTTGAAGAGCTAGGAAGATTGCTTTTCAATGCCACCTCAGCAATGCTAAGAAATTTGGAACATACAAATCTCATTACTGTATTTGATATTTTGAAAATCTATGTAAAGAACTATCCAACTGCCAGCCTTGTTCAAAAGATGGAAGAGCTACTTGCTGGACTTAGAGCTGTTGCAGAGTAAAACATTGTAATTATTGTACAAAACTTTTGCTTGTCAGAATTCAAACTATGAGCGACAAGACGTTAAAGATACTTGTCCTCGGTAACAGTGGAGTTGGGAAAACAACACTTTTAGAACAACTATGTAACAACATCTCGAAACAGCAACAACAAACAGTTGGATGTAAATTATTTGTCCAAGTTTGAACTACTATACACTCTAACCTCTAGACGCACTCTTTCCACGAAACCGAATACTTTGTAGAGTACTACGACGTTGGATCTAGCGAAAACATAGACAAACGAGCTTCAAGTTTATTTTATTCAAGCGATTACGACGGTATTTTCTACGTATTCGACTTGTGCGACTATCTAACGCTGAATTCATTTCATTCCGTGCAACAATCGTTAAACCATTTGATACAACAACGAGAGAATATGAAATCGAAAATCTTTGGTTCGTTGTACTACAGTCGCGACTAACGTTATAGGAAATCATTTACCGACCCAATACATGCGAAATCCAGCAAAAAGGTCTCTACAACAACTCCCTGTGCTTTTAATTGGCAACAACTCTGCTGCATTTTATGAGTCCACTTCAAACTCGTCAGCTCCGCTTCTTCCTTTATCGACACTACCAGAAAAATCGAGCAGGACGACACCACTTTCCAAAATAACTAATTTATTCAATGCCGTATTACTAATCATACTATTTGTGCTCACCAAGATCTTTTTCATGAGTGATTACTATCGCGTCG
>JAESGV010001246.1_pt1 | contig 10753 bp, 11 predicted proteins | sample 9269781 | NCBI WGS metagenome assembly JAESGV01 (sample SAMN15741586, study PRJNA653496) | algae metagenome | isolation source: Tildeniella torsiva UHER 1998/13D and co-occurring heterotrophs from... | place: Slovakia: Slovak Paradise National Park, Hrabusice, Kosice Region | collected 2000-01-01
TTTACTTCATGGCAGTACATTGTGGAAGATTTTGTCAAACAGGTCCCATTGTACATGTTAGAAGATAATCTTCCAAACAAAACATTATTCACAAAAGTTGTTATAAGAGGTGGATTTCAAAGTGTGCAAGACTATAACAGTGTAAAGAAAATTTTGCTAGCTAAAGCGTATGCTCCTGTTGAATGGCTTCTCTACGCGACGAATCAAGAGGACTACATTAGCTTTGATATATCATCAGCTCCTGGTATGGCTAGCTCTAAGATCAATCAATCAATCACAGTATGCTCAAACAGGAGCTATGTGATGTCATTGATGGATCACATTCTTACAAGAGCCACAACAATGATGGACAGTGGTGCTTATCTCCACTGGTACTATAGACATGGAGTTGATCAGTCATTATTTGATGAGTGTGTTTCCACTGCTCAGCAAGTTATTGACGACTACGTTTTGCTTTACAAGCCATAACCAAATTAGAAACTTGTCAAACAACCGCGACTCATGTCATGAGTGAACACAATTCATCTATCGTGGCAATCGAAATAGAAACTGAAAATACAGCAGAGAACGCTACACTGCTAAATTCACCAACTTTGACGTCGTACTCTGAACAGGAACAAAAACCAGAGTATACTGATGTAGAAGCTCGTTATTCTCCATTTGTACGACCAGATTATCCAATAGGCTGGTACGAAAAATCAAAGGTTCGATCGTTAACGTATCTTTAACATTCTAGATGGTTATTAATTGTATATTACTCTTACCCATACGATTGGTGCTGATAGGATCTTTATGTATACTTTTTTGGATAATATCACGGCTCGTATTTTTTGGTATGGACGAAAACAAACAGACTTTCAAAAATTTGAGCGGTTTTCGACGGTCTATATACAACTCTGTCGGTATATTAAGTAGAATAGGATTATTTTTTGGAGGATTCTACTCGATTAAAAGATTTCACATTTCACAAAAGCAATTAGACAAAGTACGGGCGACTGACTTGAAGATAAAGAAGCAAAATATCGAACAAACCACTGAACCATACACAATCGTTTGTAACCACGTATCCATGATGGATACTGTTATACTATTATCAGAATTTAACACAATATGCTTTTTGGCACTAGAAAGACTAAAATCAACCACACTATTTGGAGAATGGATGAAACAAATTAACTGCTTAGTAATACTCGTTGAGATTTTCTAATTGTATAGTTTTTAGAAGACGGGAACAAAGAACAACTAGTACAAGAAATAGTTACTCGACAAAGAGAATATATAAAAGCTCAAGAGGGACTACCACCACGGTTAGTAATATTCCCTGAAGGTACAACAACTAATGGTAGCCACCACAGTAAGTAGTCACTTGAATACTAACATTCTAGTTTTATTTCATCGTGGTGCGTTTACAGCAGGTCTTCCTGTACAACCAGTTATGATACGGTACCCATGGAATAATTTTTGTCCTAGCTGGGAGACAATACCTGTCAGCACATTTTTTATTCGACTATTCACTCAATTTCAAAACTATTGTCATGTGATACACTTTCCAGTATACTACCCAAGTGCACTCGAACAAAAGGATGCTTCAGTATATGCTAGTAACGTGAGACATGTTATGACCAAGTGTTCGAATCGTTTACTCACGAAAACAGAACGAGACAAGTATCGTGGAGGTGTTGACTTTTTACGTGTCGGTAATCACTCACGAAAAGACAAGGTAGAATTTCATAATCGAATAATTAGTGGAGAATTTGAATGGACTAAAAACAGTAACTTTTAATCATGTTTTTAATGGTTTCTTTTGTGTCAAATATGTTATTTTATCAGGTGCATTTAGTAACTTTTCTATTCGTTTCTGTAGTCTAGAGCACTCCACTTGAAAATCTGAATACTCAGAGTCTGATAATGTTGGTGACGGTGGTTTAGTGTCATCTCCTAACATTGTAGATGTATTGAAATATTCGAGTTCATCGTTGATCACATCAGCGTTGAGATGAACGTTTCGTTCTTTTGTTGGTGATATTGGCGAAATATCGTCAAATTGTGAAACTCGCACTTGCAGATGGTTCGGTCGTAGCGGAAAGCCCTGAAGATCTTCCACGCGTAGTTCTGGTCTGAATTGATCATTTTCAGGTGAATATATTCGTTCATTGTAGCTACGTGTTTTGTCGATGGGACTTTTCGCATAGTCACTTCTCTTTTTTCTTTCTCTGCTTGTACTTCTATGTCTACCTCGCAGGTTTTTATCCTTTCTACTTGCGATGTCTAAACTTTGAAGGTGTTCATCAATCTCATCGACTAAATACTGGGTTTCAATTTCCTCATTTATTCTCTCGTACGGAGAGCTGGCTCGTGTAGAGTGGTAAGTGGTGGTTGATGGTCTTTGCATCTTAAAACATGTAACTTACAAATAGCTACTCGATTAGGCGGTAAGAGTTTGCCAATGTCTAGCCCAGATGAAGACTATTCAGTGGTAACCAGTTCATACGAAAATTATCAAGCTAGAAGAGGAGAATCGAAGAAGGGTCTATACGACAATAGTGATGACGAAGTATCATATAATGCTCAAAAATCACCATCTAGACCAAATTCTAGACCAAAGAGTGGATATGAATCAACGAAAAGCTTTTCGCGAGAGGTCGAAAATGATTTTATGAGTTTAATGAGTAGTGGTGGATCAAGCAAAGAATTTAGAAAAAGCGATGACGATTCTGATTACTTGTCCTACATTAATAAGCGTAATCTTGAATTAAAACAACATGACGAACAAATCAAGGCTGAGAGTGAACACGTTTTGAAAAAAGCGAGTATGGCTGTTTCTGAACAGACCAAGAAGCTGAAAGAACGTGAAGCAGCAACAATAGTCGCACCACCTGTAAGACCACCATCTTCAGCTGGAAAGAAACCTGCCACACCAGCCCGACCTGGTAGTGCCATTCAAAAAGATAACGTAGAAACGAATGATCAGGATGACGACATTGACGTAATGGCAGCGAAAATGGGACCAGAAGCAGCTGCAAAATTTTACAGAGCGCGGCTAAAGATACTAGAAAAAGATATGAAGGAGGTAGTGGACAAGTTGAAAGACAGAGAAGAAAAGTTAGCAGATTTGGACTCGAAATATAAAGAACAAACAAAAGAAATGAAACTACTAACAAAACAAGCAACTCAACATCAACAAAAAGTTGACAAGCAGAAGAAAGAGCACGACATGCTGCAAGATAAATATAAGAATAGTGTAGCTCAAGTAAACGAGCTGAAAAAAGAAGTAGATACATTAAAAAAGAACAATAGCGCTCAGCCAAGTGCTAAAAGAAATGCTTCCCCTCCTGGAGTAAAAGACGTACGGCTAAATCGAGCACTCGAAGAAATGGAAAAGTACAAAACTCAGATAGCCGATCTGAATAGAGAGAAAAGAGAAGCTACTGATGGTTTACGAAAGGAGAACGATAAATTGCGGAACGAAAACAAGAAAATGGACAGACAGAAACAAGATCTGTTGATGGCATTTAGAAAGCAAATGAAGTTGATTGATATTCTTAAACGACAAAAAGTTCATCTGGAGGCAGCACGATTATTGGCCTTTACAGAAGAGGAGTTCACAAAAATACTTGAAACTGATGCAAATAAATAGAAATCTTGTAAAACTATGCCCAAGCGAACCAAACTAGTAGAACAAGACCAACTCACATCTGTGTTCAAATCGTTGGATAACCTTATTGATAAAGCGCTCTCACAACAGATTAAACAACTCGCTTCGCATTTTCGCATACATGCAGTTCAACAATTAAACAACGATGAAGAAAACGGCGAGCCTACAATACCTGTATCCGCACAGCAATTAATTATCGAATACACATGCTTACCCCTGCTCTCTATTCCAGAGGATCCAGAGCCGACAAATGAATTCTCACTTCGCTTTCTTCACACTATGGAAACACACTATTTGGACTTTGAGCCCATACAAAATATTTTAACTCGATTAATTCTACCTGTATTACTGATAGATTTTACACAACAAAAAGAAAAAAACACAGAGAACATCCGTCAAGTACAAACGTTGATAAATTGCTATATTGCGTCACTAGTTTCAACGTGCCAAGCACACATGTTGAGCGAGTTAGCAACAGTACTCGATTTGTTCTCCGCGCCTGTACGACAGTGGATGTTGCGTACATTTTTTCTACCTACCGCAAAAAGAAGCAAGTTTCAAGCGAAAAGGGACGTTGCGTCGAAAACGATTGGCGACTTTTCTGCCGATCTGTTGAGCAATCCTTTCATTCAATACGAACCTGTCAAATTTCTATCGCAGGAAGCAGAACCTATTCAAGTAGTCAGCGACAAAAGAGTAGTACTTGCTTCACAGCTAATACAATCCATTCTTGATACAGCTGTAAATATCGCACTACAATCAAGAAACCTCGATACTATCAATAGGTTATTGTCACGTGTTCTCAAAGTGTTAAAACTTACGATTAATAGAAACCAAGAACGAAAATCACCCATATTTGTATATCTACTATTCAGTGCTGAGGAATCAAAGCAGATTTTATCCAGCATTGAGCGTTTGATGATGTTCACGCAGAGTATGTACGCTTCACCATCCATGATAGATACTATGGTTGCACGATCTGCACGAGCTATTGGGCTTCTGTACTCCAACATCATATTTGGAAACAGTAGCAACGCAGTGATGCATTTATTTGCGCATGATCTAGTGACTAACGTTATGTCAGTTACAGGCACACTTTGTAAATCACTCCATGACGCAGAAGAAATCACTGCCACAAGACTGGGCTGCATCTCTTCGTTACTTAAAGTAATTGCTAAATTGACAGAAACACATCAACCAATCTATGTTTCATCTGATACACCAACACTGATAGATTTGGCAGCAAATTTAGATGAATTAACTTCTGACATGAACAGTAACCGACCTTATCTAGTATCACTACCGTTGGAAGAGTTCAACAGCATTATTATACCTATCGCAAAGACAACATTGCTATGGCCAGTCAAATATCTAGTCAAGCAAAGTATTGATAAGGTCAACAAATCACAGATCAAGATGATACAGTCGTTCTCAGATATGAACATACTATCATGGACCCGTATATTCAAAGTGTTACACTCGTATATGATAAACACTGCAAGCAAGGGACTATCAAGTAATCTAAAGGCGAAATTAGTACAACTATTCCAAGTTATACTACAAGCTACTATTGTTGTAGACTATGGTGCTTGGCTTACCAGCACTCCTGAATCTGCTCACAAAGCTATTATCTCGCATTTAATGATGTTGCCTCAAATGTTTCAAGCTCTTGACGTGGATACTAGGCAACAACTTACCAATATATCTTTGGAACCAGGCGTTTAAACAATTGCAAATAGGATGGGTCCAGACTAAGCTGTTTGTTTGAGGTTGGAAACAGGTTGACTGCAAAATGTGTACAGGTATGCACGTTATCAATCGCTTTAAGAGCAACAGATCTATGCAAACGATGTTTCTGTTCTCGTTTTTGCAAAATAATAAAAGACAGTTGACTAGCAAATGCAACACGTGTTAACATGTCTTCTCGCTCTTGCAGGCACATCTGTTTGGATATCTACACGAGTTAATAAGATAGTACCGACTGTGTACATGGATGAGTACTTTCATGTTAGACAAGCGCAACGGTACTGCGCAGATGGGCTTTTGAAAGCAGAGTGGGACGATAAAATAACAACATTACCAGGATTATACATTATATCGTTAATTTATGAAAATATTTTGGGAGTATTCACTGATCGAGTCTGTACAATCGAAACACTGCGTAGTATCAACATTGTATTCGTGTGTTTCACGTTCGTTACTCTCGTTAGCATACTAGCACGCTCAATGCGAGATGTTCAACCTATATATAAGGCACTTCAATTAACTACACTACCAGTCATGTTCTTTTTTACACCATTGTACTACACAGACATCGGATCGGCATTATTCCTACTGGTATCGTTCAGTTTAGCCCGTCGTGAGAGGTTCACAATGAGTGCAATCGTACGTTATGTTCAAACATACTAATGCAATAGAGTTCTGCTGTTGCTGTAATGTTTCGTCAAACTAATATCATTTGGACATTTTGGATTGCGTTAAACTCTGTCATAGAGTGGTTTGAGAGAGAACAGCAACCAAACGCCCACATTGGACTTGATTTAGTGCCATTTATCTTTTTCGTCAAGAACAGATTTGCTGCAATTTTAGTTAAATTTTATGGATACATACTAGTAGCGGTGGCTTTTGTTACGTTCGTATTTGTCAATAATGGACTAGTTGTTGGCGATAGAACCAATCATATCGCAATTACTCACGTTCCACAAATACTGTACTTTTCAGCATTTTGTGTATTGTTCATGGGTGGAGAAGTTATAGTCACATTATGGAGATTTTATAGAAATAAGAGTAGTGTTGTATCGTTGATGAAACACATAGCATTACCTATGCTCATTGGTATTCCTATAGCAGCATTTATTGGACTTCGCTTCAGGTATGTCATTCTCTATTAATTAACCTCTAGTTATGTTCACATGTTTCTACTCAGTGATAATCGACACTACTTGTTTTACTTGTGGCGTAGGCTGTTTAGGATTCACGTTACACCTGGTAAGATACCATCAGAGTTTTCCATTTTGTATGCTCCAGTGTATGTTGCTTCATTTTTGTTCCTTTTCCACTTACTCAAAAGTAAGCACCTATAACACTAATACTAACAGAAAATAGAGAGTGGAAAGAGTCTATTATCAATCACTAGCTTCTTCGCGTGCGTATGTCTGAACTTGATACCACTACCATTGATCGAGTTCAGATACTTTATCACACCATTTTTGATTCTAAACATTTTGATTTATTTGCCAAAACGCAATCAAAACCTGTTAGATAAGGATCAATCCATAGCAACAGGTGTCAACATTATACTGTATAGCATTATCAATGTGTTAACACTGTACATGTTCTTGTACAAACCATTCACAGCTCCTGATGGCACAGAAGCACGTTTGATGTGGTAATTAGCTCTTTAGAGATTCTGTATACCTAGCAACCATCTCTTCAAATGCATCAGTATCATCAGATTGATTACTAGTCAAGTACGAATAATCTTGATCAGGTGCCAATAGAGATGATGAAGAAGGTGATGGGTTGAGTCTACTAGCCGTTGGACGATGGAATGAACTTGGTGGAGGTGTAATTGGTCTCGCCATAACAGGAGCAGGTGTAAACACTGAAGCACGAAGGGTTGACCAATTTGCAGCAGTACTAGGTCTACTAGCACGATAACTACTGAGGTTTTCCTGAGGAGTTGGTTCTTCATCAGTGACATCTTTTTTCTCATGACAATACACTCGCACAGGTTGGTCCTCGAATGTACATAATGCAATAACATGTTCTTTGGTACTCCATGCAACATCATAAACAGGTCTACCATCAAATCCATAATCTTTACCTTCTTTATCAATCAAATCACCAGTTTCTGTGTTCCAAAAGTATACACGACCATTATCACCTCCACTAACTACATATCTTCCATCTGGACTAAAGTTACTCTTTTGTGCGTTCTTGTGGCATTTCACACCAGAGTATCGACAACGAATAACTCGAGTAGAGACGTCTAGTCTTCTTATCATATTGTCTTGGGAATGAACAAGTAATCTATCTAATGGGTTGCGTGGGTCTACTCTAATACACGTCAAGTTTGATTGTGATATTTCATCATCTTCAATAGTTCGAATAATCGAAAAAGATTCTCCTGCATATCGACGATCGTCAGAATCTCCTGATAGTCGTGCACTCCAAACTTTTATAATTCCCGATCCATCAGCAGTATACATTCTGATACCTTCATCATCGAAACATATACTATTCACACGAGCCTCATGTCCTGAAGATTCTATTCCTATTTCTTTTAATAACCCACAAGTTCCATCATGTTCATCAAGTAACCATATCCGAATTTTGGAATCGTATGCACCAGTAATAATGATTCTGTGATCACTTGGATGAAACACAGCAGCATACACGTAGCATGGATGTTGCAATATGATACAATCCTTGTTTGTTGATTTAGAATACCATATGCGAGCGGTGCCATCACTAGAAGCAGTTACAATTCTTTGATCGTCAGCATCCCAGTTCACCTCATAAACAATATTCACATGACCTTCCAGTACGTACTCTAAATGTCCATTATTCCAAATATCATACACTTTTATAAGTGGTCCACATCCGCATGCCAAATAACGACCATTGTTACTAAATCGTGTGCATACGCATCCTCTCGCAGAATCGATACGACACAGTAACTTTGTTGGAATTTCACATCTTTCATTTCTCTTTCTAGATACTCGTTTTCGTCTCTTTTCTAATTCTAATCTCTTCTTTTCCTCTTCTTGTTTCTTTTGTGTTGTCTCTAACGTTTGTTCTGTTTGTAAAAGAGGCACTCCAGAGTCTAGTAACTGTTCCATGGTATATCTTCCTGTTTCAATTTGATTGGGTTGTACCGGTCTATCAGGGAATTGTACAACCGTTTGTGCTGGTCTTTCGAATGCTTTTAGTGTAACATACAATGACGATGGATACGATCTTGCAGATTCCACATGTTGGTATAATTGAAATAACTCTTTTCCACTCTCTACAATATCACTCTCTTGTGCTTGGTTTGAAGATTGTCGCCATCGTAAACCAGGTGATAGGTATTTGTGCAGTTGCAATCGAGTACGTGTTTCTGTGTTGCTTCTACCAGACGATGAAACTGATTTTAAGAATCCCCATGCAATACGATGTACTCCTCGTTTCTTGTTTGAAGAATCTGCGTTGTCGGGTGTCGCAAGATCTAATAACTCAAATATGAATATAACATTTTCGTTCAAAAAGTGGTAGTAATTATGTTCAAAATATAAAACTTCATTCCACATGGGCGATGTTGTCTTTTTCTTTCTCATATTGTATGGCTAATTATTAATAAAGAGTTCTGAAACATACCTTTGTCATAACTGGTAATACGTATTCACTCCTGTTTTTTTCTTTCATATTTGGTGCACAGGTTAATGGAAGACCTGTAGTGGCATCAAGTACAGATACTTTGACGAATGGATGAGATGTAATTGTATCCAGAGGGAACTGATCACTCTTGTGAATATGTACAGTCATCAACACATTTTCTTTTCGCTCAACGTAGTGTTCTTGTTTAAATAACGCGTGTTTCTGGGAAGTCACAGCAGGTCTTTGATTATATTCAATAAATCGACCCGTTGCAATTAGATTCCTACTCTTTTTAAAAAACAACTTGATAGATGCTATCGCTGTCGGTGGTGGTTTCTCGATTGGTAACGTTGATGATGGTATGTTGACATCCTGTCCATCTTGTTGCACAACAGCCGAATTATCAACGAAAAAGTTGTTCGTACGTACCGATGATACTTCTGACGATTTTTCCTCTTCCGATTGTTTGGATGCAACATCCTCTTCTTTACGTTTTTGTTCTTGTTCTTCTCGTAACTTTTCCTCTCTTTTTTCCAATCGTCTTTTTCTACGTTCTTCTTTCCGTTGTTCCTCTTGCTTTTGTTCTTCCTCTTTTTGTCGCTCTTCTTCGAGTCTTTGTTGCTCTCGTTGTTTTTGATACACATTGCCATACACGCTTGAGAGAATTGGAGTTTTCACTCGTTGTATGGGAGCTTCTTCAGCAGGTTCTTCTGGTGGATTGTCGAATATACTATCATTAAAAGCTTCAACAGCAGTAGAGTTTGTCGATTTCAACTCTTCAACCACTGCAGCATAATTTTCAACGAGTTCTGCTTTTTGTACCGAATGACGGGGTCTAAATGGTTTCGATGGACTATGCTTTGATGGACTTGTTTCATCTGGTTTTGTATTGTCCGATTCAACATTCAAATATGAACTATCTTGTTTTTGAGGCGATTTTTCAGTGTATTTTGGTTTTCTGCGTTTTTTGACAGTCTCTACTGGTGTTTCTGGTTCTTCATTCGGTGATACTGGTGTTTCTGGAGTTGGCTGTTCATTCGCATCTGTTTTCTGCGTTCTTTTCCGACGTCTATGTACCCGCTCTGCTGTTTGTGGTCGTTCTGGAGTTGGTGATGAAGTGACTTCTGTCCCATATATGGGGTGAGCATTTTGAACTTCTTCTGATTCTTCTTTAAACCTTTTTGGTCTTCGCTTCTTTTTTTTTTCAGCTTTTCGTTCCTCTGATACTTCATCAGACACTGCAGCTAAAGGTGCAAGTGTTTTCCGCATTACAACTGTTGTAAATATTGGCGGTAATAGGTAGGTACTTTAAAATAGATAAACTTTTTCATCTCCAAAGTCTCTACTTGTTTGCTTGTCTTTCTGTCAGTGCTTTTTGAACAGGTCACATGTTTACAATGCGATTGGCCAACCAAAGCATCTTTTAATTATTGACCGACAACACACAACATGGATACGTTGACAGTCCTACTTCTAATTGTAGCACTTATCGGTGCGTACTTTGCATATACCAACTTTATCGGGAAGAAGCCAAAACCAGCAGATTCCGACAGTGAATCAGATTCAGACAGTGACCACGATGCTGAAGAAGAGAAAAAAGAATTCACATTCGCAGAACTTGCAAAGCACACAACAAAAAGCACAAAGATCTATGTCTCCTTGAAGGGTGTTGGTATGTTTATTTACAAGTTCAATGACTGACAAAATAGTTTATGATGTAACCGACAGTGAATTTTA
>JAESGV010001247.1_pt1 | contig 10751 bp, 11 predicted proteins | sample 9269781 | NCBI WGS metagenome assembly JAESGV01 (sample SAMN15741586, study PRJNA653496) | algae metagenome | isolation source: Tildeniella torsiva UHER 1998/13D and co-occurring heterotrophs from... | place: Slovakia: Slovak Paradise National Park, Hrabusice, Kosice Region | collected 2000-01-01
GGAAATCAAATGTACGGAGTACACATGATGAAATGTTTGTAGTAAATAGTCAAACATTTGGTACAAGGTATTCGCCTTGTGAAAATATAGGAATTGTAGATTTAAGAATAGAGTTGGAAAGAGGAAAACAACTAGTCAAGAATTGGTTGGAAGAGTACAAATGAACTACAGGAAATTGACAACGGATAGTTACTGTAGATGCTGGGATAGTGCCTATTAAATCTTTTTTGTGCACTAGATAACAAGATATTTTGGTTTTTACAAGTTTACAGTAATGCGTCTATTCACATTCGTGCTCATCTTGGTGGTGATGATGAGTACGGTTTCAACTTTGTCCAACTATAAATTGGAGGTTTCAGACACTCCACATCCAACAAAAAAAGATATGAAAGAGACAGCTATTGTTGTATCAGTGTCACTAGCTAGTACATGTTTAGGATGTTTGGCATTGGTAGCTGCCATGGGACTATTTGCCAAGTGGAGAAGGTCTCGAACGAATGTTGATTTGGGAGATGAAGAAACTCCCACTGACCACAAGGCATTGTTGAATGAGTCTGTAAATACGAGCTATAGTGTTGATTACAGCTTCCATGACTCTGAAAACGCTATAGAACCTGTTCCAGACCTTAAACAAGCACACAGAAGAAGCTGGAGAATTAGTTTCTCGGGTGATGTAAATCTGAATCTTGGTGGAGAGGTACTAGCAGTCGAAGAAATTCCAGTCTCGGGACAAGAGGATGAACTCGATGCAGAAGAACTAAAGCTAGAAAATTGTACCATCGAAAAACAAGTTAATGCAAACACATCGAGCGAATTGTTTAAAGGGTCACTAGATGATGGTTCTTCAGTAGCCATCAAGAAGGTTACTGTTACGGACGCTGAGAGCTTCGAAAACGAAATGAGAGTGTTGAGTACATTGAACCATCCAAATATTGTTCCATTTGTCGGGTCAATGAAGCAAGAAGAACACAGCTTCATAATGACAAAGTTTGTGACAAATCACAGTTTGGATTGGCATTTGACTGGAGACGGAGCAGTGTTAAAATCGTACAACATGCGACATACAGCACTTCCATTCCAAACGAAAGTCAATATTTTAATTGGAGTTTGCAAGGGCATGAAGTACCTTCATTCAAAGAATCTAGTCCACGGAAATTTAAAGACATCAAATGTTCTATTAGATGCCAACTTTAATGCTCACGTTACAGACTTTGGCCTAGCACGATTCGTCAACATAACTAAAAAGAAACTTGTAAATGATATCCAGTACATGAGCCCAGAAGCGATTCAAGGAAGCACAGAACCAAGCATCAAAGACGACACGTACTCATTCGCCATAATCATGTACGAAACATTCTTCGAAACCACCAACGTGTACAAAATCAATGACGAATCTGAATTGGAACAACTAAAAGAAAAGATTAGTGAAGCCAAAGTTAGACCTGAAATGCCAGACATCAATGCTAAAGAAAACGCATTCACAAACCAAGAGAAAGAATATCTAGCGTTAACACAAAAGTGTTGGGCAGCCGATGCAAATAAGAGACCAATGTTTGGAGAAATTTACCACGGTCTATTTGCACTATTTCAAAAGTAAATATTGTATGTTTTATTTCTTTTTTGATGCAGTTTTCTCGCCCAGTATGCGTAGTTGCTCCAAAAATTGTTCACCAGTAACAACATCAGTACATCCGTAGGTGAAATGTTGTTGCTGTTTCACGCCAAAGTGATCGTCGCGTGTTTGTTGTTGTGAGAAGAATTCTGTCAAGTTTTGATATTCCATGTAGTTACCACCTCCAACTACAAATACAATAACATCATTAAAGGTGTTTGCTTCTCCAATCTGAGCACCTTTTCCGTTTTGAATGCTATTTGTCATGACACGAACTTGTGATTGGTTTGCAGGTGCTTTGGGATCGGTAATCACGAATTGTTCTGAATCTTGTAACTTTTGTGGTTTAAAGTTAACAATGGCATCAACAATTCTTGTTAATGGAAGTTGGAAATTCTTATCATTACCATAGTCGCGAAGTCCCTTTGAAATGTTTTCCAAAATCGAACCACCCAAGTTGAATGCCAAATGAGCAAACGACCCAGTACGAGCACCAAAATCTTGTTTTCCTGAACTTGGTAGAGTATTCGATGAGACTGATTTTGACATTCCTGAGGCACTCAAACTCTGTATATTCAAACTACGTAAGAAAGCAAGTTCTGGTAGTACGCACTTCTTGTTATCTAAATCTTCACCAGCGTCGTCTCCTACTCGTTGTCCAGTTTGTTCCAATTTTTCTCTTTCACGTTGCAAGAGTGTTTCTTGTTGTTCAATTTGTTGTTTGGAGATTTCACTCTTTTCTGGACTTCCTTGTTGTTGTTTCTGCAAGTAGTGAAGGTACGAGATGCATAGTAGACGGATCTTATCTTCCAAAGTTCCCTTTTCTACTTCCGATGGATCTAGTAGTGACATGAGAACATCTTTCTCTAATGGTTTCTGTTTGATCAAACTCTCTTCAATGGATACAAACTCATCAAGCTTACGACGGTTGACTTCGTGTAGTAGGGCATAGGCGATGTTGGTGTGCATATCTACACGTTTGCGTGCCTCTGCTAATTGGAAAACTTCCTCCATCATGTCCTTGTTCAGCGCCAACTTGTCACTCTTCTTTTCTTCTTTTGCTACATCTCCAGACAATAACTCTGCATCACTAACGTTCATTCCTGCGCGTTTGTTAAAGTCGTTGAGTTTGGCTGTTAGCTTCTCTAACGCTTGTGGTACATTTTGTGCAACGTTTTGGAATGGAGATGAAGAATTCTTGATCCAAAACTCGTCATCAAAGTCTATTTCAAATTCAGAGTCTTTCTTGTCCTTTTGTGGAACTTTAACACGATTTAGTCTCATGTTGAACAAATCGTGAACCATTGTTCTATACGTCCATTGATGTTCCAAACATACTGTGTAATCAATATTTCTGTCAACGATGATCACAATTGGTCTTCTATTCTTGTCTGGTAGTGCGCTTTGTTGAATGTTCGACATGGCTGCGTTGCGTAATCTTTTTTCGAGTTTTTCTGCGACCATTGAAGCTGGTCCTCCACTACCACGTGCATATGCAAGTAGTGGTGAGGCGCCCATGGTTAATACCACTGATGCCAAACCACTCGCGATGGTATCTAACTGGTCCATAATTTGGTTATCTTTTAGTGTTGGGTCATATATTGATGCTAACGATCTGTGCAAACCAAGACTGAAAAAGTTGCTTTCCACGCAGAAAAAGTTCAGGTACTGATCGAATAGTTTTGATATCTTGTGCGTACTTTCCGACTGAACCATTTGCGTTGCCATATCATCCAGTAAATCTCGTTTGTAGTTACTTCCGCAAAAATTGACATAGATACTTTCATATAAATCATTTTCGCTATCCTATCAACGTTAGTCGTCGTTACAGTGGTACATACTTTGCAAATGATATCGATATTGTCTTTAGTTGGACGTACAAAATATACGGCTGGCGCATCAGGAATAGGTTGTCGCTTATCGTTGATATTCATTACCAGTGTCACTCCCATCGCCCGTAGATCTCCTACTTTGAATAGAGGTCCCAAAACATCGAAACAAAATTGATCCAACACTAAAACCTTCCATTTTTGTACTTTTCGTTCAGTTAATATTAATCCCAGATCGTTGCCAGTTTGAATGTGATCGTGTTCTCCCTTCTTCGACTTTTTGCCTTTCTTTGGACTTGGTGTTACACTGTCATCTGCATCTTCACGTCCTATTTTTTCGATATTTAGCATAAACGCCACCGCGTCTACATGCGTTATTATTTAGCGAATAAATACAAACTCTTTTCATATTCGAGAAGCGATGGTGTTGTGTCTTGCGTCTTCAGCATTTGTATTTATTTTAGTAGAAAGCTCTAGTTGGCCATCCGTTACTACAAACAAAGGCTACACGTCATACAACCAGAATGCAACGTTATAGGATGGCACTTCAATACGTGGGTACACGTTACTCTGGATGGCAACGACAGTATCGGTTGGATGACGACGCAAGTATACAACGCGTGTTAGAAGTGATAAACACTTTTTGATGGTCTTACACTACTAGAATGTAATAGAAAAGATAGCACTAGCACGTGTGGAGGTTAGAGGTTCTTCGAGAACTGATGGTGGCGTTCACGCTTTGTATAATACCGCACACTTTGATGTCGAAAGACGTCAGAGAAAAACAGGAGAACTGGTAATTGATTGTGAACTCTCACCAACATAATCAAATAGATGCCACCGTATGAAGCCATTGATATGCGAAACATGATGAATTTCCACCTAAAGAATGAAGATATTCACGTGTTAAATGTTCAGAAAGTACCACAAACATACTCTGCACGATACAGTGCCAAACAGAGAACATATACCTATCGTGTCATAGAAACTAGCTCATCAGAAGATCCAGGATTTGAAAATGCCTTCCTTGCTGACCGTGTATGGTTTCTACATGCAACAACGAAACCAAAACTTGATCTAGACTTGATGAGAGAGGCAGCATCTCATTTGATCGGTAAAGAGTTAGACATGACAAGTTTTGTCAAGGTTTGTAGTAAACAGAGTTTACTGATCTTTAGAGAGCATCACGCGTGAAAGAATTTATGGAAGTTGAACACCTGATACGAGTAATAAGATCAATAGAGATAGAAGAGATATTAGAGGAAGATGGATTTGAGAAAAAGTTTCTTTTGGGAAGGTCAAAAGGAAATCGAGAAATTCGTTTTCATTTTACATCATCTTCATTTCTACACAACCAAATTCGAATACTTGTACTATTACTGGTTAAGATTGGCAGAGGTGAAATACCACCATCGTTAATGCCTCAAATTGTTGAACACAAGAGTCGATACTATACAGATAAGATAGCACCTCCACAAGGACTTTATCTATCAAGTGTAGTGGATGGCTACGAATAAACAAATATGCACCATCCAAGTCCTGACGACCAATTACAACAAAACAAGGCACCAAACATGTCTTTCTTCGATGATATTGCGAGTACGTTTAAAAAGTTTGGAGAGGCAACGTTAGATGAAATTCATAATCTAGTTCATACGCAGCACAAACTATCACCACTGATGTTGGCTTACAGAGACTATGTTTATCAAACACTTTTAAGAAATGATACATATTCCTATATTATGCGGGAAGATCTACCTGTACGCTCCAGTGAAATTAAAACTGGTGACGCAGTGCTTTGTTTAACTTCTTTGCAACGGCATCATACATTTTCAAAGGGTCTTGTTGCATCAGGACATTCTCACGGTGGAATACAAATATGGGACATAGAAACGCAATCTAAAATACGTACTTTTGACAATAAGAAAACTACTAGCCACATGAAAATGGAAAATATTCGCATACTCGAACAAATGCAAGGAGTTGCTCATACAGATCTTTTAGTATGTGCTTGTGATAATTTTAATGGATTCTTTGTGTATAATTGGCACACTGGTGTTCTTGCAAACATAGTTAGAACAGGTTCACCTGTACTACAAGGAAGAAGAAACCTATTAGCATTTGGCGACAAATACGTCATGGCAGGATTAGAAAACGGTACGCTAAGTATATATGATATTAGCTTTGATGGTGGAAGAATCATACAATGCATCAATAGTGAATCAACAGGATCACCGTTCTTTTGTATCGAAGCATGTTTACATGGTCGTGTACTTTGTGGTGGAGCCGATGCAAGTGTACAAGTATGGAATTTACAAACAGAAACTAGAGAAGTGATAATTAATCTACATAAGAGAAGCATTCGTACAATAACACTCATTAACGCAAATCGTTTCGCTACAGGATCATTTGATCGTACAATTCGTATTTTTGATATCAAGTTCCAGCGATCTGTTAACGTTACTTGTGTAGCTGCACTTTGTCAACATTCAGATACAGTTAGACAGTTGGCAGTGTTTGGTAAAAATTGGTTACTAAGCGTTAGTGATGATGGGTATGTTTGCACGTGGGATACGACTACTTTTGAGTGTGTCAAAAAGGTAAAAGAACACTCAAAGTTGGTATTTAGTGTAGCAACTGTTTCACAATCAACATTTGTCAGTGGATCGTTTTCAGGTGATATCAGAGTATGGGGTGGCAATACCAGTTTCTTTTTCAGAAATTTGTGGAATTGTAAGCAACAAGAACAATTCTGTGACCTAGTAATGATATAAATTATTTCTTTACATCTTTGTAGCTTCCAAGTAGTTCTGAGAAGAATTCTTTTCTTGCAGAATTTTGTGGTTTCCGTTTCTTTGTTTGTGGTTGTTGTTTGGCTTCTGTGACTGCTGGTCTCTTATTATTTTCGTTCTTTTCCTCTTGTTCTTCCTCTTTTTCAATTTCATTTGATAAATCCATTCCAAATAACATGGCAGAATTCCAAAACTTGACAACGTTATCATCACCACAGCTAGCAATATATTTACCATCTCTAGCGAGTGAAATTTGATTAATTGCATCTTGTTCAGAAGCAATTTGATGTACCATTTTAATTTTTGGTTTTCCAATCTTGTACGAACGAATGTAACCATCAGCAGAACCAGCAACAACTAATTCTTCAGTAGCAAATAGTAGACAATCAACAGATGATAAACCAGTTGCAAACTTGGCATTATAGTGCTCCCAGTTGTCATCTTTGAATACTAGTAGGTTTCCCTTTCCTGTTCCTACTACGACTTTTTCACCTCTGTGCATGTTTCTAACAGATAGAAAATCTTGTTTGGATTGATTTGTAACTTCGATAACGGCTCCTTTTCTCAAGCTGAAAACGGACATGCAACCATCTCCACTTGTTGCATAAAGAATATCTTTGCCATCATGATAGTCAAAATCGGTAATATAGTCTCCGTTTTCTTCGAATGAGGCTGCACACTTGCGTTGGCGCAAATCCCAAACCTTTATGTAACCTTCGTCATCTCCTGTTGCGATTAGATTTTCATCACAAACGATAAAAGTGTTTAGGGGATGTTTGTGCGCATTTGTGACTTGCCATTTGGTTTTGTTCTTTTCTACATCGACAGCAGCAACTGATTTATCTGCAGAAACGGATAGCAAGTCTATATGGTTAGTACACTTAACAGTACGTACATTTTCCATCGTCACTAAAGCACACTTCACGACAAGACTCTTCGTGTTGTTGAAAAGTGCCAATTAATTTGTTTGCGTCTGCGTGGTATTCCCAACTATTTGTTAGTTTTGTTACTGTGTCTTACATTGACGTTGTACCATCAACAGAGCCTAGTGCAATAAGGTCTTTTTGTGGATGAAAATTAACAGAAAAGATTGGTTCTTCTTGTTCGATTTCAGCTGGGATGTATTTTTTCTCGTTCTTTTTGTCTCTTTTAGTTAGAGTGTAGTTGAGGATATCGAATCCCTCTTCTGTTAAGGCATCGTTTTGCTGTTCCTCGTCTTTCAACATTGTGTTAAATACTGAATTCGAAGTTGACTAAAATTACAAAACATACTTAAGAGCAGTTGATATTGTTTATTGTCGGTAAGCTGGTAACGAGTCTAACATCATTAGTATGCTATCCGAATTCTCCTCATCTCTTCCATTTGAACTTCTGATCAACAGCGATCAATTGCTTGATAGTTTTGGTAAACTACGTATGCTTGTCGTGACCATAATACGTGATCTAATTTGTTTTCATGCTACAAGATACCTATTGCACATGACCACAATGTACATAGTGAGCAGCTCTGATGTCCAATAGTCATCAGCTGCTTGGTACGAACCAGTTGGTCAGCAGGTATGTTTCTAATCAATGGATCATTGACTCCGGTCTTTGTGATAGTGTTCGCTTCTATTGATGAACAACGTAGCCTATGACTTGACCATCGTTCTCGAATTGAATAATGAATGATGGTAGCTGATTGTGTGTGACCTACAGTAGATCTAGATACAACGTACCATGGATAAAACACATTTTTGTTCTTAAACTGGTAGTGTGTTAGCGGGTGTAATTGCTAATACGTCCTCCATGGAAATAGTTGCCAATGTTTTTTGTTTTTGCAAATTATTAGTCTGCAAGCTCTTTCTTATTCTCGAGTACTCTGTAGTGTTCTCAAAACGCGCGAATAAATCAATCAAATCTATTCTTACAAGCATTTCGATTTCGAATAAGCAATCGGGAGGAATGGGCTCTGCATACTGTTCGTATCTGTGAATAGTGTCTAGAATGTGTTTCGCGTGAATACTTTTGTTGGCCAAGTTAAGCTCCAAAGGAGACGACGAGTCGATGAATCGATCGATAATACTACGAAGATGATCTACTTTTGCTGTTTCGTCGGTAATGTGTTTAAACGCTTGACAATCTTCCCAGAACATAATGGCCTCCGGACAGAACGATTGCATTCCATATCTGTTGTTAGAAAATATCTAGATTCATCTTACTTTTTGAATGCATGTCTTGTCTCATTATTGTTCAGTATATTAAATAATCTTGAATCTCTTGAATTATCGTTTGGCATTTGGTACGAAAAATTGTTATTCTTTCTGAACGATCGCATGCATGGTATAAATACAGTGAGTATGTTGTCAATGACCAATGCAAAATATACAAAGTTTCCGGCTGGAAAGTAAAACTCTGCACCGCCATCAGCTTGGTACGTAGGTATCACGTTCACGATAAAGTAGGCTACGCTCCAAATTATAAAACTAACAGTCGCCGTGATGACTTCCAATCGAATTCCCCACGCATCTTTTGCTCGCGTTACAAGAAGCAGAACAGTCAAAATAATCATTCCAATCAGGTACAATACTTGCTGTACGACAACAAGTCCTAAAATTGGTAAGGTCATGTAGCATCCAGTGGAGAATGTGAAGAACACGTCATTTGGTGTCACTCCAGCCAATACTCCCAACGAAATGAACATCACTGCTGTATGAATTATACACAATAGCACAACCAATGCCGTTAGAAACAGTGACGATGAAATCACATTTAACACTTTGATTCTTTTTCTATCGTTGACATATGTTGATTCGTGTGATAATTGAAGCTTTAGTCTATTGCTGGTGTACACGAAAAGCAATCTCCAACCGCGTATAAGTGTCGGCATGAACATTCCAGGTGCGAATAAAAAGAAGGTTGTTAAAAATATTAGGCATGGGAATACTAAGCGACCAATCGAATATCGTACTCCAAGTAATAGAATCAACATGAAAGCTGAAACTAGTGAAAACAACATGAGCAAAGGATTTCTAGATTTCACTGGCTGTTTGTTTCGCCGCCATATTACTAGTATCACGTTTAGCAGAGCCCAAACTGAATAGAGTGGAACAAAAACAGCGTTTCCGTACACTACAGCTGGTGAATCTGTGGCCACTAGTGAACTGTTTGAAACGTTCATGAAGATGCTGGTAATGAAATCAGACAGCCCTCTAAGTTGACACTGAAAGCAGACAATACAATACCATACAGAGAAATCAGTTCCCCGATATGTTTTGTGTTCTTTTTTACGCGTACTGTAGTGGCTGGTGTGTAGCTTTTTGAGTTGCAAAATTCGCAACTGTTTGTTTTTAATGTGATACATCGGCTAGTGCTACGGCTGACAGCGCACCTTGCTTGAATTTCCTACCGAATATTCAGTTAGCTATCAGTGATTCGCAACCTACAACTTAATAAGGCTTCTTCCTAATAATCGGGCATTTTTCGTCTTGTAAACCGCCATCAATCACACTTTATTTTAAGCTGCACTGAGATGCAAAGATAGATCGCAGCCAATCGCGACTGGTTTTGAAACATCAACAATGATATCATGCTCTAATACGAATTGGAACGCACGCAGTAATAGAGCTGAAATGAAGCAAAACAAGGTTCTACATCCAAGTTCTATGCATTTGGGTGGAGAACTTTTGCATGTGAAACACACAGTGTCACCAAAGTTTCATGTTGATAAAAAACTCACCATTGATGTTCCGCTATCGTATGTTTAAATAACTTTGCTAACATGTTAGTATTCACTTGTGCGACAACGTACTCGTACACATACCGCCAAGATATGCTCCCATAAAAGTGATTGGCAGAGGCACGTACGGCGCGGTAATTTCAGCACTAGATAAACAAACGGGTAGAACCGTCGCCATTAAAAAATGCCGCGCTTTTGGAGAAGACGAAGACTTTATAGAAACTGGAGATGTCGAATTAGACTCACTCCGAAAAATATTAACACCGCGAAGAATACTACGAGAAATGCTGTTACTCTGCCATTTACAACATCCCAACTTGATCAACCTACATCAGTTCATTCCTCCACAATCATACAAACAGTTCAAAGAGTATGTTTTTTTTTGAAGTGATTAACAATTAGTGTGTACATGGTTACTGATTTGATGCAAAGCGATCTAGGAGATGTTCTACAACACTCTGCTCACCACTTATCGGAGCGACACACCAAGTATTTAATGTATCAAATGTTATCGGCTGTAGCATATCTACACAGTCAGGACATTGTTCATCGAGATTTGAAACCTGGAAATGTACTCATTGATGACGAGTGCAACATTAGGATATGCGATTTTGGAATGGCTAGGCACAACAGTGAACTCAATGCAACAATGTCAACAAACTATGTGCAAACTAGAGAATATAGAGCCCCAGAATTATTACTAAATTGTCCTGTAGTAACAAAAGGAATTGACATTTGGTCAATAGGATGTATCATGGCAGAGATTATGAGAGACGGTCAAGCGTTGTTTGCTGGATCTT
>JAESGV010001248.1_pt1 | contig 10743 bp, 11 predicted proteins | sample 9269781 | NCBI WGS metagenome assembly JAESGV01 (sample SAMN15741586, study PRJNA653496) | algae metagenome | isolation source: Tildeniella torsiva UHER 1998/13D and co-occurring heterotrophs from... | place: Slovakia: Slovak Paradise National Park, Hrabusice, Kosice Region | collected 2000-01-01
TTAATTTGGAACATTTTAGCTCGTGCAGAGTTTTACACAAAGATTTTAACAAAACTTGCTATGGGAAATCGTTATTTAGGATGTTATTTATTGGCAACATGGATTTTCTGCTTTTCGTTATACAGAGACTACTTGTTTTCGCAAGCAGTAGCGTCGCAACCCAAACTTTCATTCTTAAAAGAGCATGAAAACCTATTTTACTACATAGGTTACGGTATTATCGGTTTGGGTGGTTCTCTAGTTATACCCTCCATGTACCAACTTGGTGTAACTGGAACCTACTTGGGAGACTATTTTGGCATTTTGATGGACAACATGGTCACTTCCTACCCATTCAACGTAATGAACAACCCAATGTACGACGGTGCTTCCATTTGTTTCTTAGGCCAAGCCATAGCGTAAGATTTCCTATTTTATATTTTTAACAAATTTGCAGTGGTTGCTCTGGCGCTGGTATTTTGTTAACTCTTGAAGTATTTATTGTTTACCGTGTCGCATTGATGTTTGAAGAACCTTTCACTCATTACATTTACTCACAAAGAAGCAAGGCAAGCGCTGGTACAACAAGCCCAAAGCAACGCAAGTCAAGAAAAGAAGAATAAAATAGTTGTAACATGGAATACTCACCACCAATACTACCTTATGTGCTAGTTCCATCCATAGTATTCGCAGTGTTTACGGTATCGATATATTTTTATTTCTTTTGGCATGTTGTACCAGAACCAGCTAAAGAAGAAAGAGCACTTGAACTGTTTTTGGCGTTCATTAATAGCATTACAAACAAAAACGAGAAAGATATTAGAAAATTAGCGACTAGTATTAATATGGTTTATCTCATGTAGCATCGATTTACTACGAAAAGCAAGATTGTATAAATTTCAATACTAAGCTAACTGAACAAGAACTAGACAGCAATGACAATCATGAGCTAGATCAGTAACTTTTGAAATGCTACGCAGAGTTAGGAAGAGCTATTTACAGAGGTGGAATAATTGGTCCACTGGAATCGGAACTAAGAATTGTAACAGGATCATCCTAGTTGAAATGGCCACACACACCGTTAATCAGACTGCTGTTCATTGGCACACGCCCCTATCAGTTATTAACGGATTGAGCACATCAAAACGCACATTCAAAACTATTCCTAGAGATGCACAACCTATGACGTTACAGGATTATGCAAGAACGTTAAAAGCTGACAAAAGTGGTGTTTTATCTATTTCACCAAAGACTATCGAGTACTTGGATGACATTGTTGGTTAGTTTTATTTTTTAGTCTCATAGTTTTTGTAGGAGCTCTTGTCATCGATGATGTTAATAACCACAATGGAAGTATTGATTACTATCGCGGATTTGTTGTACCAGAACTATACGATAGAGCACACAAAGCCACAAACGACTTATTCGATAGACTTACGAGACCACCACCACCACCAGTACCAATGACCGTAGTCCCTCCACCACCAGTACCAATTCTCAAATAGTGCTAATTTAGTAGCTTATGAATACTCATTTAGAGAACACTGTATCTTGGATTATCGACTCTTTGCGTGGGTTTTTTAGCGTTGGCAATGGGTCTAATGGCTTACGTGGCGTTCAAAATACATCATTGGGCGGCGATTGTAATAGACGTAGTAATAGGAATAATGACGTTGACCGCATTCATAGCCATGATATACAACAGGTTCCTACCAGAAGAACAGATGTACCGACACCACTTGGCATCATTACTCGTAGGAGTGTCGTCGTCAGTAACGATGGGTATCATCGCATTAGTAGTGTCGATAGTGATGTAGAAGAACCAGTTGCTCTAAAGAAAAAGTAAATTATTCGTATTTATGCATCTATTGGAAAATGTACACGTGTTTTAGCATTTAATCGTCGTCTCTTTGTGTAATACATAATAAAAGTAGCCTATTAATCATAAACATTAACTTTATATCAATTTTAAAGCACTTGTTGGGAAATCGTCTCCAGCAAATCTATTAATCATCATCATGATAACCTTCTTCTTGTTTCCACTGTTTTCCGACTCCAAGTCATACAATGTCGATAAATTATATACCAATGTCTCATCTAAAGTCTTGTGTGGGTCACTTCTAATAAATTCTTCCAATGATGTAATTGCTTGTACAAGATTTCGAGAATACAACAAACAAACGGCGCGATTATTCGCTGCCAAGACATTCAAAGGATCTAAATTGTCTAACACGTATTCAAACTCTTTGATGGCTTCTGCCTGCTTTCCTTGAGCAAATTTCAAGTACCCACTATTCATACGTACACGAATCGTGATGGGTACACTTCCTTGGTTTTGTTTGTGGATTTCAGTAACACGTTGGAACGCTTTTTCAGCAAATGGAATCATTCCACTTTGCAAATACAAACAACCTAACAAACTCAACAATGTGGCAAAATTGTCTTGATCTTTTTCTTGATGTGTTTCGTAATAGGAAATTGCTTTTTCTAAGAGTTCAATGGCGAGAGAATAGTGTTTGCATGCAATATGACAATTCAAAATGTAGAATAGCGTACGTTTCTCACGTACGTACCAAATGGCCGCTTCTTCTGATAATTCTTTTGGTGATTTTTTCTGTAATATTCCACCTTCCAAATAGGTTCCGCATAAATGCAAAAGTTTGTACAAACGATCCAATGCGATGTGGGAACCAGTGGCACCGACCGCTCCCGACAAAGATCGTCCATATGGATTTGTAGAATTTTCTTCTTGTTGTCCTCCGTGTTGTTCTTCCAAGTCCATGTTGCAAAAATGTGGAATAACTGCTTTTAGGAGTAGTAATGAGTATGGAACCATATTTCCCTTTTGATTCTTGTACATTGTTCCATAATATTCATAAAAATACACGTTCGAGTTTGATAGGTCTCCCAAACTATCGATATTCTGTTGCGCGAACTGGTTCAAGTGGAGCCGTAATAACGAAACAATTTGTGATAAACGGTACTGTAAGAGTTCGTGAGGAGCGAATCCTAATTGCAAACAACGTTCGCATAGTTTTAAAACTTCTTTCCAACAATCGTTCTCCGCCAACGTTTGTATTCCTTTTAGATCCAACGAGACTTCAGTGAGTGCTACTTTTTTCTTAATTGGTACTTCTTTATCTTGCAAAAATGAAGCTACTGGGTCACGTGTATTGGAAGTTGGACGTGGTAGCGTCATGCTGGTTGTTGTTTGCCTAACGAGTGAGTTACAGAATTATACCATACGTTCTATTGTGACTAGGAGAAGGCGACAATGGATGCGATACGACGTTCTCTTCTGACATGTTTGCTTACCGAATTTACAACTTTTCACCCATCACCAACTTATTCAAACAAACACAAAGATCATGTCTGCACATCTTCGTGAGATACTGCGATTTTACTCTGCTCTATTAGAATAACACTCCAAACTTGGTACTAGTTACAAATCAAGTATCGTACTGATATATATACTCTAACGATGGAAAACACACCACAAGAGCAGTTACAGTACTTGATCGATGATGCAAGTCATAACAAGTTTTGTCATTGTTGCTCGTTACGACTACTCATTACTGGAACTTTGGTCATCACAGTTCTGTTCAGCTCTGTTGGCATCATGATAGTTTTATTTTTATACTCTTCGTTGACGACAGAGGCACTAGTACAAGATATTGGCGTTGAAATTCGTTTGGGCGTTGTTGCGACGACTTATGGACTAATACAGAAACCTATTAGCGTACTTTCCACGTACAGATCATTATTTCTGGAACCATCATTAAACATGACTACCAAAGAACAATTGACAGTCATCACGCGTTCGTTAGTGGATCCAAGTTTTAGTGGACTTTATGCAGGATTCGAAAATGATAATTTTCTAGGTTTTGATTCCTACTCTGATGTAAGCCTATTTTTCTTTTTTCTAACAAATAGAATCCAGACAAACCACGTGCATACTATTATCGCGGATACGATCATGGCCCTCGTTTTATTGGCTATTACTGCTATACAAATTTTTCATGCGATACGACTCCTTACTTTGATTTGGAATTTAACACGACGCAACGTCCATGGTACACGTTAGGAAAATCGTTAGTTAATACCAACTTTAAATGGACAGATCCATACATTGGACCAACAGGAAACACCTCCACAATTTACTACACATACGTGACTCCAATTTATTTTGGAAATCAATTCATTGGCGTAGCCGCGTTAGATTTTTCAGTCGTTTCACTTCACGAGTATTTAAAAAAAGTCAAAGTTGGTATGAGTGGAGTCGCGTTTCTTATGGAAACAAAAACAAGAGATCTAGTTGGCATTTCCGACAAGAATGCAGAAATCTTTTATTTTGATGCAAATGGACAAGTTCAACGAGTCAACGCAGCAAGTTCTACAAATCCAATCGTTCGACAAGCATCAAGTGTATCAAGTGACAAACAAACTCAAGATGTATTCTTTACTAGCGCTCAAGGACGAATTTTCGCAACTTCACAACAACTATCGTACAATGGCATCCAGTGGACACTAGTCATATGCATTGTAAGTACAGATTTCACCAAAGATGCGATCGTGTATGGAAGTGTTAGTGGAATCATCGCAGTAGCGTTCGTTTTATTGACGATACCAATTAGTATCATCGTTTCACGATTAGCGTTACGAGGAATCAATAGTTTGAAACAGAAAATCGAAAAAGTGCAAGATATGCAACTCGATGACATTATCATGTCGTTCTCTGGGTTATCTCCACTAGGAGAAGTTCGACACATGGAAATTGGATTTTTACAAATGTTACAAACGTTAAAAGAGTATCGAGCGTTTTTACCAGAACATGTATTGAATCCTGATGCCGTTTCCGAGTCCAGAGAAGATATCATTTCAGCAACGAGTACTGCTTCGATTCCTAGACCTTTTTCAAAAGTAAAAATTCAAGTCAACCCAGTCAACGATCTTGGATCCGAACTATCACGAAGTGCAAGTTTCAAACGTTTTGATTTGGGACTTAGCACGAGAAAAGTGACCATTTTATCCATCAAATTTACAAATTTTAATTATTTATTACCGGAATGTTCACAAGATGTCGTCGATGTACATGGAGAATTAATCAGTGTGATTTCAAAGATTATCAAATCACGAGGAGGAAACACGGAACATTTTAAAATTGATGGATTGTTAGCTACGTTTAATACGATACGAATGTGTCGTGAACATTCATCAGCAGCGTGTATAGCAGCGTTAGATATCATACAAGCAATCGATGAGTTAAATTCTAATAGTAGGAAAAGAAAAATGCCAGAAGTAGAAGTTTCCATTTCAGTAAGTAGTGGAAATTGTTTTGTTGGAAATTTGGGAAATAGTACAACACGTACATACTGCGTCGTTGGCGATCCACTTGATCGGTGTGAACAATTACACTATTTAAATCAATATTTTGGTACGGTGATACTAGCGGATGAACAATGCTCCAAATTTGCTAGAAAAGTGAACATGAAACCAATTACAAGTTTTATTGTGAATAATACAAGTTATGATGTATTTGAAGTGTATAATATGATACGAACTGCGTCAGAGTCAGAGTGGATGTATACCATGGTGGAAGAGAAGGAAGCTGACTTGTGGGTTAGTATACAACAAGCGTTTGAGATGACAAAGAATGGAGAGTATGAGCAGAGCTTACCGTTGATGAAACAGTTTCTGGATCAATATCCAGAAGATGAGCAGGTGTTACGAATGATGGGAAGAGTTATGGCAAGAAAGAAAAGTGTATTGTATTGGAGTGGTCCCTCTGTAGATGATAAGGAAGAATAAATGTTGAAATAGGCCAACTTGTAATCGCACATGAACCTTTACTCAAACGCTCAACTAGGACAACCCATAATTTGGTTCTAAAGATCAAAAAAAGTGAATATTAATAGGATTCTGAGTTATTGAGTATAGCAACAACTAGAAGAATTCGCGAGAGACGTGTGCGTAAGGTGTGGCCACCAATTGCGGATCAAAGGGTGCTCTTCAACTGGTTGGGGTGGTATTAGGCTGCTTCAGTATTAGGTTACTGGCGTGACTCCACGTATTGCTCACTCGTTTCGAGGGTATTAATTCCAAAGAATAGCCTCCTGTTAGAAGGGTATTCCGAAGATCTGCCAAAATCGCAACGGCTTGAATTCTCTGAGCGCTATGTATAATTTTGAACAAGATCATTCCAACAAGTTGATCTTTGCTTAGCTTTCAAAAGAACTACCAGCACAGCTGATTGGACAAACCATCCAACCCAATACATTTTTGTTGATAATCGTAAATACGTTGTAAGGGCAAACAAAAATGGAACCTTCGTTCTCTTATGTGGATGAAGACTCGATAGAAGAAGAATTGTTATGCAACCAAATTTGTTTCGGACCTCTCGTGGACCCGGTAGTACACAAAGGTTGCAGCAACTCGTTTTGCAGGGCGTGCATCCGCAGGGCAAATTGGAAATGCCCAACGTGCAACACGGGACGAGAAAGAGATTTTTCTAACGTTAACTCTCGTATTGTGACGAACCTTTTATCGCGAATACCAGTTAAATGCAGCCAATGTAACAGAACTATGCCACGAGGAGAGTTTAATTCACACAAAACGAGATGTGAGTTTCCCTGTCCTCGAGGATGCTCAGAGAACATCTCAATGTCTCAATTAGTTGCTCATGAAGATGTATGTGAAAACGTTGAAGTACATTGTTCTGCTGTTGATTTGGGTTGTACAACCATACTTCCTCGACGTAGCATTGGCGAACATACAGAAAATTGCCACGTAGAAAAATCACGTTGCTTTATTGAACCACTAAAAGAAGAGAATATTGAACTACGGGAACACTTAGAAACCACATTCGACATGGTCCAACGATTACAGCGAGAAGTTGAGAATATCAAAAGAAGGCAACAACTCTACCAACCAAAACTAGTTGAAAAAATCGCATGCTTTTGTGATTCAACTATCTTTGTAATTAACACTACATCTGGTGCTGTCGAGCGGACATTGGGTGGAGACACTCAAGCTATAACTTGTATTGCTCTTTTAGATTCTCACGATATTGCCAGTGCAAGCGCGCCTGGTATTGTAAAAATCTGGAACGTACGATCTGGTACTTGCTTGGTAACTTTTATCACTGGTACTGTTTGGTTGATGCGTGGCGCGTGTAGTAAGCTCTTTACAGGCGGTGATGCTAACGTCCATGTTTACTCTAGAGATCCTTCTGCAAAAAAAATATTTGAATGCGATCCTGTTGTCTGCATCCATGAAAATGGTTGTTTTGTTACCGCTGCAAGAGGTGTTTTGAAAGAGTACAATGATAAGGGCAGATTAATTAGTGAAGCACGATATCCTGCAGTATGCACGATAGAATCTCTTGTTAAAACAAATGATGGCACAATGGTTACCATGGCACATCAGGAGAATTTTTTTCGCGTATGGAGAAAAAACGATAGAACACAGACTTTGAGCGAAAGAAAGTTTCACGTTCACACTGACGCTATTGATTGCATTATTCTTTTATCAGATGGAAGAATAGCATCCTGTGGTAAAGACATGACAGTGCATGTAACAGAAATTCAAGGAGAAACTAGCAACTTGAGCACAGTACTTAGAGACCATACTGATCGTGTTGTTTCCATCACTGAGATAAATCCTGGAGTGATTGTGAGTTCTAGCAGAGACAAAACGATTAGAGTTTGGAATAATAGCAGATGTGTCAAAGTGATTCCTGTAGAACACACCATGCTTGGTTTAACTCCATATAAATAATTTATTTACCAAATCGCCAAATTTCCTTCATTTTCACTTCCATTTACCGGTGCTTCATACGTACAAACTTCTTTCATTGTCTTTGTATCTATCAAGTATATTTTATCACCTTCAAAATAACACAATAACGATCCCTTAATTTGGAACGGCAAGTACGTTGACGAATCAGGTTTACACAACTCTTGTTGTACAACTCTTTTACTTGTCAAATTCCATACCGATGTCGCATTCTGTGAAGCAGCAACGATCAAGTTATCATGTGCCATTTTAATATAAAAACCATTTGTTACACTGTTTGTTTTCATTAAAATTCTTTTTTCTTTTGTTTTGACGTTGAAAACAATAATTTGGTTACTGTACAGTAATATAATTTCATTGTCTGCGTATCGATCTGCAGAAAGAATTTTCGATGTTTCAATGTCAACTTTTGTAACACTAGTAAACCAGATATCAGTTAATGACACATAAGGTTTGTCATGGCATACGATTAGCTCTGTTTTGCTTATGGGTACAATTTCTACGCAACTGTAGTCTTCAAAATCTTCTTTCTTTAACTCGTTTGTAATTGTGTTCCATACGATGACTTCTGAGAACCCATTGATGAGTACATTCTCGTTCATGGTGACCATCATTAGTGGTGAGTCTAGTTCGTGAGTTACTGATTTTGTGACTCGTTTGAGCTCTAGATCGTAGATGGATATTGTGTAATCGCTAGAAACAGCAATTTGTGTCGCGTTAATGAAGGCGCATCGGTGTACTGCTTTGATTTCTGTGATTAGGTGAACATGTTTTTGTTCTTTGGTGTTGTAAATGTATATTTCGTCGTTTCTGGTGTAAAATGCGATTAGGGTACCTGTATGCGAGGCACGAAGTTGTGATTTTAGCAGAGAATAGAGTTCTGTGTTAGTTCGGTGTGATAACGAGCTGGTATTATGTATTTGGAACGACGCCAACTCTTCCTTGGACTGGTACGTGCTCGACAATGACATGCTTCAACTTTAGATTGTTTGCGATTTCAGTTGGCTAAGAATTACAAGAACATCGTAGTCAAATTTGGTACTCTCCAACATCATGGAACACCTTGCGTAAACCATGATAATCTTTAAAAGGATTTCGACAAGTGAAACAATAAATACCAAACATAATAATGCAGTACGAAATACAAAAAGAGAACATGCAATTACTCCCTGGACCACAACAATCAACCTCTTCCAGGCTACATAGATCATTCTTTCGGATACGCAGAGAGTTAAAAGTTTTCATAGGAATGTATGGCTCCAGCGATGAGTATGACAAATTAGACGATAAAGATTGCAAGATGTTGACATCATTAGGATGGTTATGTTAGAGTGGAGGTCTACCAAACAACACAAATTGTACATAAGCAATAGATTTACACAATGATAAAGATGCAAATTAGTATCTGACTAATTAACTCTCCTGCTAGTAGCTATTTTTCCATAGATCTCAAACCCACCAATGCCAACCATTCGATAGGGTGTGGTTTGTTGCCCACCAACTCCTAGTATTCTAAAGTACCTATAAAATCCGTAACAGCCTACAATCTCCCAAGAGTGAGGTTCCCCATCGTTTTCAATTGTGTTATCATTCTTATGCTCACGCAATGTAGTCCAGGTTTTGTTATCGTTGGATCCTTGAAATAACCAATTTCGTAGTGCGTACTTTCCACCTTCAGAAGTTCCACGAAGAGCGTAATAGTTAGGACATATAGGAGGATTATCCTTCAAGTCGATAACTACCCAGTGAGTTTCCAGATTTGGGTCGTATGTGGTGCAAAACTTGCCTGCAATACCATGTTCTACTACATCTTGTATTTGACTGTATGTTTCGATTGGACTTGCACCAGATGTGGTAACGCAAACTAATCCTGAATAATGTGGATTTAGCCAGTCAAGACGAAGGTGTCCTCCTGTCGCAATGTAATGTAGGTAACCTGGACTAAATGCTTTGGTGTGCTCGAACAGTGTATATCGCTGCGCAGACTGTAGAAACATGAAAAGCTGCTTTGTAGTGGCAGGTGTACAAGAATCTCTGTGCGTGAAGATGTTTACATCTGAGAAGTGCATTTGTTTCAAGTTGATCAAATATTACAAACTTCTCAGCGAACTTAACCAAAACTAAGCTTGTATCAATCTTGTTCCTGATGAACTGGTGTTGCACAACACTTGTAAAACGTAGTTGACAAGCAATCAAAATCTATTAATATAATTTATTGAAACATGCTGAAGCGAACAACAGTTCTGCGAAGACTGGTGCTAGCCAGTAAAACACTACCTGTGCAACGGTGTTACACAAACTTTGTTCCATCTATGCCACGCATCTGCACATCACAACAATCTTTCAAAATATCAAGACCTATTACACGCAACTATAGTGATAGATCTCACTACCGTGGTGTTGTTCTAAATCAATACTTTTTGCACAACGCATTTTTGAATTCACTCTACGAAATGGAAGTTATGGCGTTGGGAGAGTTAAACTCGACAGAAAGCAGTTCTGTAATTTTTGGAAAGTTGGGAATTGCATTCAAAGTGTTTGCTGCTTGTTTACGTGCTCATTCAAAGCTTGAAGAAGCGTAAGATTTTTATTGATCTGGCCTAACGCATAATAGAGGCATGTTATTGGCTATTCATCAAAAATCGACAACGCAAGAACAAAAAGATTTTTTAAACTCTGTAAAATCAGAACACGTGAAACAAAGTCAGCAACTACGTCATATCGAATCGTCATTCAATCGCGTGCGAACGAGTACTAATTTTGATGAAGTTGCAGCAGATCTACACAAAGAAATTGGTATTCTAAGTGGTATGCTCAACGATCATTTCGAAAAGTACGCGACTTTGTTACGAAACACAACATACGCCGATTTGTTTTCGGAAAAAGATTTACAGGAACTGTATATGACGGCTATGCTACAATTTGATATCGATAAAGAAGATTTACAAGAAGAACACAAAGAAGATATCG
>JAESGV010001249.1_pt1 | contig 10742 bp, 17 predicted proteins | sample 9269781 | NCBI WGS metagenome assembly JAESGV01 (sample SAMN15741586, study PRJNA653496) | algae metagenome | isolation source: Tildeniella torsiva UHER 1998/13D and co-occurring heterotrophs from... | place: Slovakia: Slovak Paradise National Park, Hrabusice, Kosice Region | collected 2000-01-01
CCTATTCGTATCTGCAGAGTGGAATCGCATCGCCAGTATCGCATATTCATTGGCATGCGGAACGACAATGATTATGCACTGCATACTCTGCCTCGTTATCGCTTCGTACTTACCAGAAACATCACTCAACCAAATTATGGCTCGATGGTCCGTTGTCATGCTCATGGGAGCGATAATGGTGATTAATGGAAAACTAGAAGTTGCAGCGTTCACAAAAGACACAGAAGAAAGTTGCGTGTAAAAATCTTTAATGCGTGGATGACGAAACAGCCGCAGCAGCAAAGATTGCAAAGTAGATAATGAGTACTGCAACAGTAATCAGGAAACTCAAAACGATATGTCCAACGAACAATCCACAACTAATGTTTCCCATTTTTTGAGTTTTGGGACCCTTTCCGCGTGAAATGACAAAGTTGAAAATCCAAACAATGTTGAAAAAGAAACCAACAATTAAAAGCATTTTCGATTGGTCATATTCTGTAGGGTTGTCTTGGTCTACGCTGCTAGAAGATACAGTTACAGTAGTTTGAGCTTGCATTGGTTGCTGTTGATAGACTACATTTTGTTGTGGAGGATTGTGGAACGATTGATGTTGGATGAATCCGGTTTGAGGTGCAGCACCGTACTGAATGTGTTGTGGCTGTGGTGCGTTTTGAGATGGGTAGTATGCTGAAGTTGGTTGTTGGTAACCACCTTGGGCGTATTGAGTACTTGGAACTACGTATGCTTCATCTCCCATTTCTTTGTGTTTTGGTAGTCGTTGGATTGAATTTACTGTTACTTTTATACGACTACAGTAGTTGCCAGTTCCAGTTAGCTATTTGTTTCCTTTTTAGCTGAACTACGGTTGGTCAAACAAATTAGAACGTGTTACTGCTTTGATAAACCAAACGGTAACATGCAGACGAACTTATTTTATATTACAATTGGGTAGTGTCTTGTTTTGCATTCAAAATCTTGTCGCAACCATTCTCTCCCCTCGCATGAACAAGTAGATAGTACATCATAAAATCCATTTTCACTTCCCGTCCAGAATCATTTCGTAGATTAACAAAAAAACGGCCTTTTTTATCGAACGTGAGGTCAGCATTGCGTTCCAGTAGCATCGCTCTAACATACTCAAAATGTTCTACCTGCTCTAGCGTGGCACCAAGTAAAGCCATCTTGAGTGAAGCTGCTGAAACCTGTCTCATAGTTGTTTTCTTGAGCTGTGAGTTGTTCGCTTTTTTAAAAGAAGCTTCCTGAAAAAGCAGATAGCTCAGAAAGCCATCTAATTAAGCAAAAAACGCAAGCCAACGTTCATTACCTCAGTAGCTTTCACGTGCTAGCTAAAATTTAGACGTCGAACTTGGTACGCTTCAAGCGGCCAAGCATAAAATTTCTAAAAAAGAAAGTTCTTCCGCGCCTCACAAACAACACAAACAGATTCCATGCTTCTCGAGGCAGTGCTCGCTTTGGTGCTTCTGCTAGTTGCAGCGGCATCATACGCCTACTACCTGCACGCAAGAGCAAAAGTCCCATTGGCACATCTTCCTGGCATAAATCAGTTTTGGATACCGTATATCAAAATCCCATTTGTTAAAATGCAACTTGATGCTACAAACAAGCAGGGGTTCATAGATACCTACCGCATGAATATGGCCAATCATAAACACGGTCTTGCGAAACAAGTTGTGTTCAATCGATCATACGTTTGCGTGTTCAATCATGAGTTTGTTAAACACGTAATGATAACGAAAGCGAAAAACTACCCCAAACCATTTTCCAAGAAGATCTACCAAGCATTCGATATCTGGGGACCAAATGTATGCTTTTGTATGTTATTGCCTAACTGTGTAGATACTGACAACAAACTACGATGACTGGCGCAAACATCGTGCCATTAGTAACTCTGCGTTTAGCGAAAAACATATTGAATTACTATCTACAATCACAAACGATACCATGCTCGATGTGCTTAACACTGTTTGGAAAAATGATTCTTTTGAACTCGACGTTGTACATGCTATGACAAATATCACTCTTCAAATCATGGGTCTAGCTGGTTTCGGTACAGATCTTCAAGCCATCAAAGAGAACGTCACGTACGACCAAACAAGATACACCATGCCGCTCAAAGAAGCTATTACGCTAGCTGCTAGCAATGCTGTAATTGCAAGATTCCAATTTGGAAACTGGATTTGTGATAATGCGCCATTTGAAAAGTTTAGACGTCTTAGAGAAGCCATAAGAAACACAGACAAGTATTTGAACGACTTTATATCTGCAAGATCAAATGATACTGAACAAAGATACGATCTTTTGAGTTTGTTGATTGCTGCAAAAAGCGAAGAAACAGGCACTACTGGTCTTACTCCAACAGAGATCAAAAGCGATAGCTTTATCTTTTTATTTGCAGGTTCGTTTGTTTTGTCTTACTTATAATTATTAGGACATGAAACAACTGCTTCACAGCTCATGTGGACGTTGTGGTTACTTGCAACTCACCCAGAGATCCAAGACAAACTATTACAAGAAGTTAACGAAGTGTTTGGTGATAGAGAACGGCTCGAGCACGATGACCATGAAAAACTCAAGTACACGCTCTGTGTAATTCGTGAATCAATGCGTTTGAACCCTCCGGTTGCTGCAGTGTTAAAAGAAGCAGTAGAAGATGATGTTATTGGTGGATTTAAAATACCAGCGGGAACAACAGTAACTGCACAGTTCTACACGATACATCGCGATCCTACATTGTGGGAAAAGCCAGAGGAATTTATTCCTGAACGATTCGATGAATACAACGCACACAAAATACAGCCAACAGCATACATGCCGTTTTCATTGGGAAGTCGCAAGTGCATTGGGTTCCTATTCAGCTTAACAGAAAGCGTATTTATATTAGCGCATATTATTCGAAACTTTAGCGTCAGTAGAACAGAAGAACAAAAGAAGAATGGATTTATACCAGTTCCACAGCAAGTTATTACTATTCAACCAAAAGAGTTGACGCTTCAATTCACGCGACGAGCCAAGTAAAGGATATAAACAGGAATAGTTTGAAAAATTGGTTCTTATTTTTATATGTACAGTTTCGTGATAGTTCATAGTTTCGTGTCTTGTTGATGGTTTATGTCATGTATTCGACTGTGTTTTCAGGTTGGTGGAAACTTGATACTCCTACTTCGTAGAAAACGACGTCGTCCCACTGTGTCTTTTGCAATAATCTAGTCTTGTTTTGTGTAGTCTTCTTTGGTTTGTGTTGTGTCTTTGCTACGGTCTTGACGACTGGCTTAGCGGCAACGTTTGCGTATGAGAATACCATTTGTCTTTAGTGTGTTTGCTTTGTTTTTGTTGCAATTATTTGCTCAAGTGACAACCCTTTTATATACAAAGATGCCATCTAACTTTTGGTTGAAGTCCACTTTTTGTTTGAGTTCAAAAACTGAATCTCGAAATTTTCGTTGAACTTCAGTCAACCCAAAGTTGTAAACGGCTAGCAGAAATGTACCTGTTGTCAGAAAGCATTGCGCGATGATATCCATCACCTGTTAGCTAAATCTAGGTGTTAACGACTGTTACGAACGAGTGCACAAACAAACCTATGAACCTACAAGACTACGTGTTCGTAGATAAAATACCAGGAGTGAAACTACGAGCAAAAACGAACAAACAAGTTTCTGATTTGTTACTGCGACTACGAGACCAAGAACATGGTGTTACGCTGAATGACCATACTCGCATGTTTAAAAACTATGACAACTGCTTCTCTGCGTTGGCACTTGTCACTTGGTTGTGTACATATTTAAACGTAGAACGACCAGTTGCGGTACGAATAGGATTATATTTACAGAAAATGGGACATATCGATCACATAACGCAGGACCATTTACTAAAAGATAAAAAGATATATTTCCAGTTTATTGGAGATCCCATACAACGAGCACCACGACCAAAATCACTAAGCGCAAGGTTATTCCGCAGAAGCGCCACAGTATCACGATCATCTACGAGGAACCCAATGGCCGTTAGTTTGAATGATATGGATTCTATGTCAACAGTCCACGCACGTACTGATTCCAAACTACTAATACCCATGTTATCACTTCCAACTCAAGAACCAGAAGTTGATGTCACTGCACCAAGTCCAAGAATTATTGGAGATCCAGTACTAGATGGTCTATGGATAAAATCAAACTTGTCGTTACAAGTCGAAGAAGCGCCAAAAGAAGATACCATAGAAATAGTCATTGAAGGTTTGTTCTATTTGAAAATACTTATCTTGTAGATATTCGCGTGAGCGACATTATGCCATTACCGAAAGAATCATGTGGTGGACCTGGTGGGAGTATTATCACAAAGGGAGATACCAACCCATACTGTAAAATAATAATTAATGATTTTGTACATACAACAGAAGTAAGAAGAAACATAACGAACCCAATGTGGGATAACGCGATCACAATGTAAGTTTGTTTACCAAAATTCTAACTATTCTCAGTAAAGTGGCCGATTTTCCAATCAAAGTCACAATTGTCGTTCTCGATTTCGATAAAGCAATCACAGCAGGAAATGATTTAATAGGATATTTTTCAATCACAATGCAAGATTTTGGACACTTTGTGATCAACGAGAAACTTTCTTCACTGTACGTTTTTAGTTTTATATAATTTATTTTAGTCATAATACAAAGAATGGAACAATACGTAGTCAAATTAAATTAAGTGAATTGGGGAGTACCTCTTGCTAGTATAACGTAAAACGATGCTCCTATTAGGTTGATAATAATTATTAAATTAAAAATCGTATCCCATGGTGTTGTTGGAATTAATGATTCTGGTGCTGGTTCCATATCTAGTAATCTTCCTGTGATCAAGTTACTGAATAGACCTGGTATTGCAGAAAACGTATTTAGAATGGCGTTTAGAATACCAGCGAGTTTTGGTGACAAATCGAGAACATTGACGAGTGCGCCGCTGCTTATACAACCAGTGGCACCAATGGTGAAACACAACATGATAGTAGACAGTGGGATACTTTTCATCGAAAATTTCATCAAAAAGATGAGAATTGAAGGTACAATAAATGCTATTGTTTGCATGATTTTGCGTACGTTTGTTACTGACGCCCAGTTCTTTCTTATTGTAAGATCAGCAAGATAACCAGCAACATTCATGCATATTAGCCGAGATACATACGGTAGCGTGCTATACACACCTACCCACTCGAAACGAACACCTATAGAGAGGAATATCTTTGGAATGAAACTGAGAAATATAGTATACCCAAAGAAGAAGCACATACACGCAATAATGATTGCCCACATACCCATGTTCGATAGTACACGTTTGAAAAGTGAGAGACTTAATGTAATAGGAGTAGATTCTTCTTGTCTAATACTGTCTGTGATGTACATCCGTTCCTGCTCTGAAATGTACATGTTTTCACTAGGAGAGCTGCTAGTTATCAAAGCAAAGACGACTATCCACACAATACCGCATCCACCAAAGATGTAAAACGTCCATTGCCAACCCATACTTATAGTGATCAAAGGGCCAAGAAATAATGCTGCAAGTGTGCCTAGTTCGCAACCAGACAGTATGAATGCAGTGTGCCGAGTACGCTCTTCTTTTGGGAACCATGCGCCAATTAACGTGTTACATGCTGGAAAGTTAATACCTTCACCCAGACCCATTCCTGCACGTGTTAACAGGAGTGGTATAGGACCCCAATTGTGAACCATTTCTGCTGTAATTGGTGTTAACAGCGTGAAGCATGACCACACGGCAACGCCAGTATAAAGTACGATTTTACCACCGTATTTATTTGCCAAAACACCACCGAGTATTTGTGTTGCAATGTATCCGTAATAAAATGAACTGAGTACTAGTGACTGTGTAGTCTCTGACCACTTGTACTGCTTCCCCATTGGTATTATAGCGATGCTCATGTTTGTTCTGTCCATGTAACAAATAAGATTTGAGATACAGAGCATTATCGAAACGATGAAACGGTGACGTATGTAAAATCGATTTTTCAGTGGTATGGGGTCTATTACGAGTGGGGAGTTCACATCAACATCTTCCTCTTGTCGCATTGTTCCAAGTTTACTAAAAAAAAATAATTTTTTATAAAACTTGTTCTGCATTATTTGACCATCGCAAAACTACTTCTTATTTAGTTTTGCATTCATTTCTTTGCACAATAGAGAATCTTTGAACCTATTGTACGTATCCAACAACACAAATCCTTCGATTTCTCTCACCATCTTTTTAAATAAATCTATAGTAGGCCCTTCTTGCTGTAACCTTTGTTGGATGTCATTTTTCGTCATTTCCGAAACATTAATTCCTAATAACGCATTTGCATCGAAAAATGTGTCAATAATAGATAATGCAATTTGCAAACGATCTGTACCACTTTTTGCTTGTGTGTACTTGACGTTTGCTTCTTCCCAAAATAACACATTTTCTACAGAATGTTCGGTACTTGCAAACAAATGGAAATATCTTCTCTTCGCCTTGTCATAGAGAATCGCCTCTAGTTCTGTGGCATACTCGATTTTTTCTTCGGCTTTTGGGAATATAATTGGTGCACAGTGACACGATAAACGTTGATGAGCAATAAAACTAGAATCTCTACGATCGTGCAACGATCTTCTCTTCATGGTGTTGATACTAGACATTGGTTTTGAAGTCAGTGGAGATTTGGGAATAGTCACTACGAATGCACCAGATTTACGTAAATCTTCGGCGGTAGTTGGTCTAATATCAGAACCAGCACCTTCTCTTTCAGGGTCTATTAGGAAACGTAAATAGTCTGGTCTTGTTGCGTAGCTCATGTGCCTAAACTCGTGTACAATAGTCTTGTTTTCCAAAATAAATAAAGCTGGCATGCGTCGCGCAGAAACGCCTTCTGGTGGGTGAAGCGAATTTGTCCACTGTTTTTTAATTCTCAATTTCCATCTTTTGATCAACATTTTTGGGATGTCTTTTTTTCTGTAGCCATCTAGAATATCGAACGCTGTTGCTAACCTGTTATCATCGTCATGAATATGCATAATGTTGCGGATGATTGGATTTTCGAAACGTAAGAGGTACTGGTCAAAGTAGGCTGACGTTTCCATGTGAACGAGTACAGGGATAGTGTTGAGTTGCAACAAAGTTTGGTAGTTATCGCAAATATCGTTAATGGCCTCTGTACAGAAGCAACATTTTGTGTGGCGGAGAAACACTATGAAATGTTAGCTATTCGTACTGCATAAACATACGTAGCATAACTTTATGCTTAGTAGTAAGCTCTGCAACGTTAACGCCCTTGCTTGTTCGCATAGTATCAATAAATCCCTTTGGTAAAACAGTATTGTGTTTTTCGGCAGAGAGTAGGTGTGGAGGGAGAACTACAATATCGCATGTATCATTCTCGCATAATACTCCATCGCCGCTAGCATTAGGCTTCATCATTTTTTCAGCTCGTTGTTAGTGGGACAACACGCATCGATTTTCTGTCAACTTTCAAGAACAATTACGAAGAGACCAACAACATGCACAAAAATAAGGATGTTTAGCGAAAAAGTTATTGTTGAACGCAAGACAGCAGTTTTGCACTAGTTTGAGTTTATAATTTTTGGAATTCCTCATCTAACGTTTCATTCATTCTCTTTTTCTTATTTTCATCCGTCATAATCTCAATATCCGAGTATAAACACCTTCATGTACGATACGTAGAGGTGTTAGTGGGAGATTATCGTAGCATTCTAATTGAATATGCGCTACCTCCACGGCAAGTGACTTCTGCACGTTTCGAGCATGACAAAAACTTGATTGCATTTCATGAACCTTATTGCGATTGTTTCATAAAAATTATTTTTAATTCATTATACATGTCTCTCCATGCTTCATTGTCACAAAAAATGGTGGTAATCCTCTTTCATTTATAATAATCTCCAACTTTTCTTTTGGCTCCATAATATCTTCAGTAGTAAGAATAAATCTACAATGTAAAATTGACAATTTCAAATACTTACGTTCCCCAATGCATCGCCACTGCATGTTTCGCTCGAATATCCAACGCAATATCAACTGCTTCTTCTACGTTACAGTGTTGTATTTTCATAAACCACCGTGGTTCATACGCTCCAATTGGTATCATTGCAAAATCAATTCCACCATTCGGCTTTGCATACTTTTCACCAATTTCTTTGAAGCATACATTGTTGTATCCAGTATCTCCACCATGATAGATCACTTTTGGAGCGATAGAATCCTTTGATGATACTTTTACTCCAAATGAACACCATAATGTTTGATTACGATCGTAACCTTTCCTAGAGGACCAGTGTTGGGATGGTAGACAAGTAACCTCCACCTCTGCACTTGAAACATCTTTCTTCGCTTCTGTGACGATATTCGAAACTTGTTTCGGTGTATGTATCGCACTGTTGTACCAATCTAACTCTTTTATGGCTATTCCATTAAAATTGTCAGAGAACCATTTGCCAAGTTTTAGTGGTGCGTAAAATGTACAGTTCTTATGTACACGAAATAGTTCACCTATTGAAAAATAGTCCAAATGGTCGTAATGATTATGCGAAACGGTCACTACATCAATGGGTGGAAGTTGTTCAATCGTACACGGTATTGGTCGGAAACGCTGTGGACCCATGAACTGTACTACACTTGCGCGATCGCTAAACACAGGATCGGTGAGTATGTTTACACCATTATATTGTACAAGAAACGTGCTATGGCCAATCCACGTGTACTGAATTTTTGTTGGGTCTGGATTGTGTATCTGTTTTAAATCTACTGTTTGAATAGGTAATTGTTCTTGTGTTGGAATAGGAAGGGATGTTTTGCGCATTTGTCTACTGAACTTGAAAAGATCTGCAATTGCTGGTGGTTTATACTGTAGCGGCCAGTGGTCGGGATATTTGAATGTTCCATCAAGTGCGTGATGCGAAGGTGCAGTGGTATATGTTCGTAATGTATTTGGTTTGTGTATGACTGACAGTAAGGTGTTTGCGAGTTTGTGGCATCTACGTTGCTGTAACATGGTTGCCAACTTGTTTTCGCCTTACAAATGAGTTTTATAAAATTTAACAACGGAATAAACTTAGATGTACACAGATTTATACATACGCTTAGAGTACAGAGCAACCCTTTTTCTTGTGTTCGGTTTGTTTGGTATCTACTTTTGGTTTCTTGTGCTTTCTTACTTCACGTACTAACTCGTAGAAGACTTCATCAACGTTCTTTCTAGCCTTGGCAGAGGCTTCCAAGTATGGAACCTTTCCACAGGTAGTTGCCAACTTCATGGCATCATCCTTTGTTACAGCTCTTTCGCTTTCCAAATCGCACTTGTTTCCGATGATAACCATTGGCCATTTGTCGGCATCCTTGACGCGCAAGATTTGTTCGTAAAAGTCGTTGATTTCTTCGAAGGTCTTTCTGTCAATAATGGAGAAAACCATTACGAAACCATCGGCAGTTCTCATGTACGAGTCACGAAGTGATTTGTACTCTTCTTGACCAGCAGTGTCTAGAACTTCCAAGAAGCATGGCAATTCGTCAATTTTGGCGTGTTTGCGGTAGGAATCTTCGATGGTTGGATCGTATTCTTCAACGAAGACGTTTTGTACGAATTGTACTGTCAAGGCGCTTTTGCCTACACCTCCACCACCTACTACTGCTAGTTTGAATTCTTCTACGTTGCTGCTCATTTACTTGTCTTTGTTGTTTATGTTTTTAACAGAACCACAGCGATTATGTCTTGTTTTATTCTAGTTGGCCGCGTACATGTCAGGACAGTACTGGTATCTGACAGGTCAACCAAAGCTAATAACCAATTTTACAAGAAGTACTAGCGAACAGCCCTGATGGTCCAGTCTACGGATCATATTTGAACGCTTTTCTCCTTACCATAGCTCTTCAACATTTAGCTGTTTGATGAAACATGGTACTCCATCTTCGATTTCGAATTTACATTCAAGAAGAAACATCTTCGTGGTAAGCTAGCCAAGAAATATGCATATCGATTCAATTGACAAATAAAGATGGTTGACGCAAATATGGTGGTCAATATCCTTGTAATCTGCGTGTAATTGTCAACGTCAGTGTCAAGTTGAGCTCTATCAAAAACAAAAAATCACAAACATGCGTATCTTCTTGTTGGTTGCATTCATTGCATTGTTCGCTGTTGCCTTCGCACAACGCTCCCTTGCTTCATTGCAACAAGACAACAAGTTTGACCCAAAGGTATTCGCCAAATGCTTGGCAGACAAGTTGGGCGTCACTCTTGACAAGGCTGTAGGATGCGCTTTGGACTGCAAGTTGGACTTCAAGTGCTACCCCAAGTGCCTCGGTATTGACGATAAGAAGAAGGTCATTGTTGCCGCCATTGAGTGCGCATTGGCCTCCAAGACCGAAGAAGAAGTAGAAGCCCTTCTATAAATCCTTCGCTGTACAATTCGCAGTAAGCATGAACAATATTAACCAGCCATAAACTATCAATTGTTTTGCTTAAAATAATGCTGCTTTACCTCGCACAGCGGACAAGCAATTATCTTCAAACCTCTTCGTTGCGATCTTAGTCACTTTTCGTGTATCTAATCAACCTGAGCAAATCAAAAACAAGAAGACATGACCAAATACATTATTCTTGCGTACCCCAACAACCACTTTATTAAAAAGGCCCTCATATGTGCAGAGTACGGTGGTATTGCAGACCAGATCAGCGAGAATAAAAATTTTAAGATGGGAGTA
>JAESGV010001250.1_pt1 | contig 10733 bp, 11 predicted proteins | sample 9269781 | NCBI WGS metagenome assembly JAESGV01 (sample SAMN15741586, study PRJNA653496) | algae metagenome | isolation source: Tildeniella torsiva UHER 1998/13D and co-occurring heterotrophs from... | place: Slovakia: Slovak Paradise National Park, Hrabusice, Kosice Region | collected 2000-01-01
TTGGAGACAGCTCCACCAGTTGAGCCACTAGAAGATGCTGCAGCTGCTACCACTGACGATGAAGATGACAAGAAGGTTGAGGGTGAGATCCCAGAGCATGATGAGTTGTAAGACTTATTAAACGTGTCATTAGTTTTATTAGCATCGTTCTGAAAACTTTGCATAGGTTGCATTCTGCACGCTAAACATTTTCCTGTTTGTTTACTGTCACTCCTAACCCAATAGTAGTGAGACAATCACTACTATGGCAACGGAGAGTACTGGTAGAAACGGTTGCACAGAGCTACTGCAAAAAAGTCCTAGTACTGTAGTACACCCAGCCAATGTTTCTTTAGCATCTGCTACGCTACATAGCATAGAGTATCCCAATCGTGGACAAGCAATGTAACCATTAAACCCAGCCGGCAAAGTAGTAATCTTTTGATAAGACTCATCTGACGGACACCGATACTCTGTATCTTGAAACACAATTACCAATGTTCTACTCGTGTTATCACACTTGTACCGGAAACATCTCGTATCTTGTGAGTTGACATTTCCTGGCGATTGTACATTAGATTCAAAGCAACCACTATCTGTTCCATAGTATTCAAACGCGTATCGATTTCCATTCTTACTAGTTGTATCTGAACATTCACCAGAGTCTAATCGTGATGAGAATGGACAGTAATCCATCAAGTTATCGGGACCTCCCCAGTTAGGATTACTTAAATGTCGATAGTAACCCAAATCATTCGAATATCTTTGAACATTGCAGAATCCTTTTCCACGTAAATTGAACGTGCATACAGGTGCACCAGGATTTGTGCAATAGTGACTTTCTAAATGGTCTAGATTCCAATTTTCACACCTATTAAATGGGATTGCGCATCCAGTGTTCTTTCCCCACAATAAAACATTTGCTCGTGTCCAATTGGCTCGGTACCATCCACTATCTTCCAAAATAGCCAATGTAAATTGTGAAATAGCATAACTTGCAGAAGGGTTGAACCAACCAACGGATCCAGTCATGATTTCGTTCAAAAAAAGTCTTTTCTCAAAATGAGAAGCATATGTTCCCGATACTCCCCACTCTTCTAATGGAACGCCAGTGATATCGTTACAATTGAAATGTTTTCTTGCTTGATTGACAACTTCTGGAGTGATCAAGTACATGACACTTTTGTTTTGAGTATTTCCTGCCGAGTCGATGAAACTGAGTGTATCTATTTTTGTGACTTGTTGTCTCTTATTTCCATAAAAATCAATATAGTCATCGAATCGGCTGCTACTGAATCCTAACGCGTGTACGAGTTCGTGCATGGCGACGCCCATTTGTAACCGATAATCTTCGTCTAGTAGTAATGGACTGATATTTAACTGCGCGACGACTGTTCTTCCGAATTTTTCTTCTTCGAGACAACCTATCGCCCACGCATAGACATTATTTTGAGTTGGCCGTAACGTTACGAATACGATCAAATCGGCATCTGTTATGCCTGTCATTCTTAGGTCACTTGGGAACTATTGGTTAGTGATTAGAAATAGAGGACGTACTGGTACTCCACCTTCTGCTCCACATGTTGTTGCAGAGTATGGAATTGCGATCGTGTTTGATATTTTTCTAACGGAGAGTAGCGAGTTGAATGTTGATTTAACATCGTTCAATAGCGTAGAAACTTTGTCAACTTGTGTTTGTGTAACGACATTAGTTGCTGTACATTTTCCACGACAATTTGTAGTTATAGTATTGCTACACGCTGAATCATCAGTGACAAATCCACGATTAAATGTCTGCATAGTTAGTAAAAATGTTTCTATTTCTTACATTTCCCTCTGTATAACATGTTCTACTCCCATAGTCGTGTAAAATATAATCTGTTCGGAAAGCAATGACCAAAGGTCCAAATGAATACTGCATCGCGTTCGTATAGAGTCCTCTTTTGCGTTCTTCATGAAACGCATGCCGAGCGACAAATTTCCTCTGCTCATGTATTCCATTTTCCAAAGTATTTTCGGATTTTAGTATCGAGTCATGTATACAATGATGACCGTGAGTATGATGCTGATAGGTTGGTAACAACTCATACAGAAGAGTCAACAATACTAGTAGTACATGATTCTTCATGCAGTCTTGTTACTCGAATAGGTAAAATGTTGTAAGCCACTGTAGAATCATTTCCAATTCAGCGCTCGTCCGATAAAACTGTTTTCTAGAGCAATGTTGATAGGTTTCGCTTCAACACCAGAAGTATCATCGAAATGACCTGCAGAGCGAGTTCGAAAGAGTAACAATGGTGATTGTTGTTTCTCATGTGCGATGCGACGAATTCTCGCCATAAACTTGATCATGTTCCATAGTGGTGCTCGATAATCTTCTAACGCACCTGTTATCATGATACTATTCAATTTGGTGTTCGCGTGGAGTAGCAGCTCATACGGTGAATAACGTCTCATATACTCTGCGACTTGTTGGTCCTTGAGTGGATCTCCCCACTCTTCTGTTTCATGTTCAGTCAATGGAAGTTCTGTATCGAGCATAGTTGTGAGAACATCCAAAAATCCAACGTGGACAACACACGCGTTGAATAAATCAGGTCTCATAATCATTCCACCAGCAGCTAACATGGCACCTGCACTGACGCCTTTGACGCAAACACGCTCTTGGCAGGTGTACTTTTGATCGATGAGGAATTGCGTACATGCAAACAAATCGTGGAAGCTGTTCAGCTTTCGTAGTTTTGTTCCTTGTTTGTGCCATTCTGAGCCTTTTTCTGAGCCACCACGAACATGTGCAAATGCAACAATAAATCCTTGTTTGAGCAAGACTAATCTTTGTGCTTCAAAATTCACTAATATGTTAGTAATAAAAATACTTGTTCTTACGTTCCAGTGATGAGCCGTAGGCACCATAACAGTGTACAAGCACTGGATTTTGACCATTCTTTTTGATTTGGTTTCGATCAAACACAATCGTGAGTGGTACTTGCTCACCGTCATGTGAAGTTGCATAGTGTCGCTCCATCGTGAACGTGTTTGTGATTTCATCCTGAGCACCCACTGCAACTACATTTGTTTTTGATAACATTCCAGTCTCCAAGTCGTACATATAATTCACAGGAATAAGCACTGGTGAGTATGCAGAAAAAGTTAAATGCGATGTTCCTTGATTCACACCTGGTGATACGCATACCATGTCTGGTAGAGGTACTGTTGTCGTATTACCATTCTTTTCTATAAGTCTGATACGACCAAACCCATCGTTATACGTTTCATACAGTGCTATTCGATCAGAAAAGACATCAATATCATCGATACGTGATGCATCACTGTGTGAAACGTACTCTTTCCATGTACTAAGATCTGCTATTGTATCCATTGGTGCTCGCATGACTTTGTGGTTTGGTGAACCTCTATTAGTAACAATAACAAACTCTGATCCATCACTAGTAATTGCGTTATAGATACCTTCCTCTCTGCTAGTAATAGGTTTCAATTCATCTCCATCAACGATAAAATTTTGATTACACGACTTGTTCGCGCAGTTCAGCAGTAGATACTTGTCATCTTTTGTTCTCGTAACTTCAATGAAGAACGTTGTATCTTTTTCGTGATAAATATCTTTGACAGTTCTTGTTTGTAAGTTGTATCTTGATAACTGGCAGCTACGATGCATTTCATCACTAGATGTAACATACACTGACAACTCGTCATCGGAAAACTCGACACTTGTTACAGAATCGTCGTTGATCTTGGCAATAACTTTTCTAGTTTGAACGTCACGTATAATGAGTTCAGAACTTCCTGAATCACACAAGTAGGCGACATATCGTTGCGATGGACTTAATTTACATTTTGTGAGAACTGTATCATCTGGCAAATCCACATTTTGATCTAGTACGACTTGCATTGTGGCTAATGCGCCTCCGAGTGAAATGGATGATCGAACACTCATGGTCTCTTGCTTCTTTTTCCGTGTTAAATCTCGTACTGCAGTAAATATGGCGTCATTTGTGACTTCTTTCATAGCAACGTTGATATCAGGTGCATTTATGCGAACATAGATTGGTCTCTTTTTCGCGAGTTGTACTTCGAAGTATAAATATTCGCCAACAATTTCGAGTGAGTTAACACGGTCGTTTTCAGGTCCCATCTGTAATTTAGAACGGATTTCCTCTATTTGTTTTGCATAATGAGTTATTGTTTTTTCTTGTGTTACATAGTCTTGTAAGTAGTCTCGTTCTTGTTTTAGATAATCTGATGTTGATTTTGGTATTTTAGCACGTGATAAATGGTCCTTGACAAATAGATATTCATCAGTGATTTGTGTTTTGTGACCGTTTTCGTAGTTAATTTCGTAAGTGTGAGGCGAAGGCTGCAAGTACGGTGTCTGTACTACTTTCCTGGACTTGAACACATCCCAAAACTTTGTTCGCAGAGTTATCGCATGTGAACGCTTGCTGATAAAAGATATTTTGTTCATAAAATTGTAAGTCCTTTACTCTGTTTTCAGATGAAAGAGAGATAATCCTAAATCTTCAATCTATGAATGCAACCGATCGCATTATACGCAGTTTAGGTGTAACTTCAGCTACTTTGGTTTCATGATTGAATGAGTTTAAAAATTGTCGCGAGCACCTGCAAGCAATTTATCTTTTCATAAGGTCACTTAGTTCACAAACATCACCAGCGCAAAAGTCATGGCAGTTGATCCAGCATTGGCAATTATGGAATACAACCAAAGGTGCTAAATTGCTGCGTAAGTTGCATTTCGTAACCTTAAAAATCACTCTTAAAAGCAAGCTTCGCCGTTGATGTTACTTTCGCGTTTTCAAAACTCGATCAGGAAAACGGCCGATCAATAATGATAACAGTTGTACCTATGTATGTGGTGTGCCTTTTGGTTCGGGAAGATAGCTAACGGTGCCAAGCGAGTTCTAAATAAACACTAGATTCACGCTTCAGTGCATCCGCAAAGGCTAAATATTAACGAGTTCAATCAACGCACAACAAAAAAACCATTAACACCATGAGTACCATGAATACCATCGAGCCGTACCCACAACAAGCAAATCACAGTGCAGCAATATTTCAAATGAGGGAAGAGCAGCGCTTACTTGCAGCGAGACTAAACCAGCTAATAGAAAACGCTAGTATCTGTACAACCACAAAATTACCAAGAGTGCTCACTACAAGTCTATTTGCCTTATCATCCTATTGTACATTAAATTGAAATTACATTTTATCCATTGCGCAACACTACTTAAACTACTTCCAAAATTGGGAACATTGCTACTCTCAACTCGGTCGCACCAAACGGTACCAACTGTACTTCAGTTTCAGGCCCTAAACCTGAAACAACAGGGCTTGTAGGTAGCTCTGTAGAGATATAATACGTCGGGTTTATCAACCAGTGATAAATGGTTCTACCACGCACGGTTCCTATCACTGCTGGGTTTACAGAGTCAAATGGTTGATAATGAATCTTTTTCTCAACAAAAGTGATGGAAGATTCCACGTCAGACATATTGATGCGTAGTGCATAGTTCCATCTTGCGTCTGTAGTTGGTAGGAATTGATAATCATACGGATCATCGCACTTGCCTTCTTCGCAGTTCTTTATGGCTTGAATATAGTTGCTATAGTATAATCCAAAGAGCAGTGGACCTCTATGAACTGAAACAGCGCCTTTGTATTGTGGCTCTACACGTGGTTTCATGGGGAACAGTAGTGTTATACTGGTAACGTTTATACCGTACGTACCAACAATAACAAAGTATTTACCTTCTGTTGGTGTTGTTGAGTTACTACCGTGTACGATTGTTGTACCTTTTGCCCATTGTGGAATTCGTAGTGATAGATCAAGTTTGGTATTTGGTTTGTCTGCTTGTACTTTGATCTGAACTGTACCATTACCAAATGGGTATTCAGTTATCATCTCTAGAGTAACAGTCACGTTATTGTGCATGAAACTAATCTTTGATGGAGCATAAATAACTGCTGCTACACCCGTTTTCGTTCTCATCCACAAATGTTTGACTAACTTTGGCCATCCTTGATGATAATTTGCTGTACAGCATCCATAGTTTGGTGCAGTGCCGTACAAGTTACCATGACCTCCAACGTTGGTAAAATTAGTTGACTTGGTTGCTCTAACTGTGACTTGGTTGACTTGCTGAACATATTGATGGTTTCTCATGTCAGGATCAAAAGTAGAAGGTAAAGCGTTATACGCAATACGCTCCAAGCGATCACCAAAGAACGATCCGAAAGAATCACCAGTGATAGCTGCAGCAACTTCTATAGAGTACATGTATTCGACTACTGTACAAAGTTCCGTTCCTTGAGTTGGATCGAGACCAGCGTATAGCTCATCACTTGTGAATACACCACTAGGCATTCCATGGTACTTGTCTAACGCTTCTATAGCGTCTTTTGGATTGTTGAAATTTCTAGTGTCTGAGAAGGACTCTTTTGAGCGTTCTCGCCAGAGTAAAGCGCCTGTTTTGACACCTTGAGCCGAGTTAACACCATGGCAGGCTAATGGACAAGTTTCTAGTGTTTGTTTGGTAGTATACGTGAAATTAGAGTAATGCGAAACCCAATCGTATCCCATCTTGGCTGCCCTTTGTGACATGTCCAGTAACCATTGTTCTGGTTGTCTATCATACATCCAATGTATCACTACTGTCAAATCTTGCCACCTGTACTTTGCCCACTTGTAATCGTCAAATCCGTAACTCAATCGTTCTGATAATTTTTTCAAACTCATTTTGATGGCTGGAACTACCCTTGCATCACTTGGAAAAGCTTCTGCGTATTGTGTTAACGCTTTTAGAATTACCCACTGTGGCCATGGATCGTATTTTGGGTTATATCCCTTGCCCCAGTTTCCACGACCTTGAAGCGGTCCTAACCATCCGTTAGAGTTTTGATGAGTTAAAATATAGTCAACATGCTAATTATTAGTTTGTTATGTTAGCATCGCAAACCTTGTGGAGCTTTGTGAGCAGTACAGGATCGTTTGATTGAACTGCAAGGCCCACAAAACCATCCAAATAATATGGAAAGCGTTCCCAACCCTCTGCCCATCCTCCTAACCAGCCAGAGTTCGCTACATCAGGCCATATTTCATCAACGTTACGAGACATGCCTTTTGACTGTACGACCAATTGATCTTTTAGCCATCCTTGAGGTTTAATAGTTCCAAGATTAAATGGTGTAAATGTTTGTGGCGCAAGAGATGTAACACTAACTAGAACAACGATTAGTCCAACTAGAAGCGCGAATATCATCTTTCTTTGCTTGAAAGCTGACAGGGCCACAAATTACAAGCAAACATCTACGCTAAACAACAACACAAGTTGTGCATCGTAGTGTTGGTTGTTTGTGTTAATTGTAATTTGTGAAAGATGATGTGGGTGACACTGGCTGTTGTCCTATGCTTTTTGCTCTGCTTTGCAGCTTCACACGTTGACATCGTGAACCCAAACCGTGTTTATGCGATAAAATACGATACATCGATAAAACTACAATTGTCAACAACTCGCCTCCAACGGTCAGGCGACCAAGTAACGGTTTCATGGAGTGGAGTACAAAATCCAAACGTCACAGACTGGATAGCTGCGTTCTCACCAGGGAATGTATCAGGAATTCCTATTCGCTATATTTATGCGAATGCTTCTCAGGTACGGTTCTAGAATTACAACTAAACCTGTAGGAGTTCATGAGAACTGGTAATGGAGAGTACACATTTAACTTGGTAAATCTAAGAGAAGAGTATGTCTTCGCATTCATAAGAAATGGTTTGAAGCAACCAATAGTGGTCGCCATTTCCCAAAATATTACTTTTCGCTGGCCATTAACAGAACCTACAGGAATACACACCTCATTAACCTCAACTCAAGGTCAAATACGCGTTGTTTGGACAACCAGTGCATTTGCAACTAAACCAGTGGTAAGTTACGGCTCCTCTGGACTCGAGTATGTATCAGAAGGTACAACGTCAACATATATACGTGATGAAATGTGTGGTACTCGCGCATCAGACTATGGATGGAGAGATCCTGGAGTATTCCACACTGCATACATGACTGGTTTAATTCCTGGTCAAACATACATGTACATAGTCGGTGATGCTAAAGAAAAAGTTTGGAGCGCGCCAAAGACAATTAAAATGCCACGAAACAGAGACACGACAGTAATTATTTACGGTGATATGGGACATGCTCCAGCCGATATGTCATTACAAGTTGACATGCAAATAGGGTCAACAAACACAACAAAAATACTCGCGAATGAAGTAAAAGATATCGATGCTGTCATTCACATTGGAGATATCTCGTATGCACGTGGATATGTTCACTTGTGGGATGAGTTTTTATATCAAGTAGAACCTGTTGCATCTGCTGTTCCCTACATGACTGCAATTGGTAACCACGAAGCAGATTATCCAATGTCAACATCCTATTGGCAAGTCCAAGATTCTGGAGGAGAATGTGGAATCAGTTATGACCGGCGATTCCCAATGATCCGTCCAGAAGTACAATTCCCAGATCGATTATGGTATTCTTTCGATTTGGGATATGCTCATTATTTGATCATTGACACTGAACATAACTTTACTACTGGTTCTCCACAGTTCCAATTCATCGAACAAGATTTGATTCGTGCAAATCAAAATAGAAAAAATGTTCCATGGATTATTGTCCTAGGACATCGTCCACAGTACATTTCTTCACCAAAATGGGCGTTAATTACTGATGACCAACCAGTTGCAAAACTTATGCGATTGCATTTGGATCCATTGTACTTGAAGTACCGTGTTGACGTTGCGTTTTGGGGACACCATCATAGTTACCAGAAAACGTGTAAAGTGAACCAAAACGTATGCTTGGAAGACGGTGGAACAGTTCATGTTGTAATTGGAAACGCTGGACATTCGTTGTCAACGTTTGTAGAGGATCCTATGCCAAAGTATTTTGAGTTTGTAGATGTGGAACATTTTGGATTCGGAAGATTTAAGGTCTCTCAAAATACAGTTGCTTGGGAATACGTTAACGATGCTGATGGTAAAATATTGCATGAATGGAGTCTTACCAAGTAAATTTTGTGATTAGTTGTTTATTTCTTTTGTCACAAATGAAGAGAACGTTACACGATTTTCCTTGTAACGAATAAAACGACGCAACACTACAAGATAAGCGAACACAATGCACATAGATTTACATCAAGTACCTACATCGCTTAAAACTCCTGCGCCAGTATTTGAGTGGGATGGTGTTGCCACCTCTGACGAAATCGATTCATTAGAACAAGATGAAGAGTACACAACACATTTCGTTCGTGGAAAAGCATGGAAAATACCGAGAAATCGACCTGTACGAGTATACGCAGACGGAGTGTACGATTTATGTCACATGGGTCACGCATACTCTCTACAAGAAGCGAAAAATTTGTTCCCCAACACGTTTCTCATATGTGGAGTATCGTGCGACCATTGGACTCACAAAATAAAAGGTAGTACCGTAATGAACGAGGCAGAACGTGTAGAGTCTATACGACAGTGCCGCTATGTAGACCAAGTTATTTCAAAATGCATGTGGATTGCCACAATGGACTATTTACGCAAGTACAAAATCGATTATATTGTACATGGTGAAGATCCCATTATTGCAGATAATGGTGTAAATGTTTACCAACCCATTATTGACAATAATCGATTTATCACTTTACCTAGAGCAACAGGAGAGTTTAGTACGATTTCTACCTCTGAAATTATACATAGAATAGTGAAAGACCATAAAACGTACGTTAAACGAAATAAGAGTCGTGGATACTCATTCGATACAATGAATGTGTCATATTTGACACGATTAGAGGTGAATTGCATTTATAACTATTATGAATATTAACAACATAGATTCTATCAAATAGTCTTCCATTAATTTCAATGCTGTTTCTTATCTTTGCGTTATTTTTTGCATATATTGGAAAATGGTACTTATGAGATGGAGCTTTAATTAAATAGTAGTATGTGACAAAGGTGTATTGTTGTACTTCTGTAAATCTTGTGCTTTTGTCAGAAAGATTGTGTTTGAAAAGCAACAATTTTTACAACCATGTTAAATCGAGTTATTCGAAGCTGCTCTACGACGTTCACACGCTCAAACATCTGCGCACAAACATGTAAATACACTACAGAAACAGATAAACCAAAGAAAAAAGCGCTCACAATTCCAGAAGCATCACAAGGAGCATATTCAGACAAACGAATCATTCTACTAGTCGGAGCTCCACCAAATTCGACAGTATTCGACGTCAAAAGAATCATCAAACAAAGATACGCTGATCTATCCGTTTTTAAGAACCACGTACCCTCGACATTAGAAATAGAATCCATAAAACCATACGTAGGCGAAACAGGAAACTGTACATACGGTCGATTCTTTATCACATTGGCAAATGCTAAGCAAGTGAACGAATTAATCGACGCAGAAAAAGTGTACAAGTCGCCTGACCACTACAAAAACATGTTAAATGTCTCTGCACAACCAAAGAAGCATTTAACATTCTTACAGCCAACAGAATACGATTTCTTCAATAATGAGTACTATTTACACAAACGATTCTTTGGTGCAGATTTGTTTCATGAAAATACGAAAGATTGGAAACGTGTGAAACACTTACTAAGTTCTAGTATCTTTGTAGAATCCAAACTAGAATCGTTTTCAATTGTTAAAAAAGTATTTCGA
>JAESGV010001251.1_pt1 | contig 10728 bp, 13 predicted proteins | sample 9269781 | NCBI WGS metagenome assembly JAESGV01 (sample SAMN15741586, study PRJNA653496) | algae metagenome | isolation source: Tildeniella torsiva UHER 1998/13D and co-occurring heterotrophs from... | place: Slovakia: Slovak Paradise National Park, Hrabusice, Kosice Region | collected 2000-01-01
CTACTCGTTCGAAGTTCTATTATCGCAGTTGTTGGCGCAATCGCCAAGTATGAAATCACAAAGTGGAACGATTTGGCCAAGTTTTTAATGACTTGTGCAAAGAGTCCAGATGTCCATCACAGAGAAGTATGTTTCTTTTCGATACTAACAATAGATTGCCATGTTTCTATTTGCAACGTTGGTAGATAACGTAGCAGATGCAATGAAAGCGAATATTTTATCGCTTGTGAATGTGTTCCAAGCAGGTTTGACTGACACTGCCCCAGCTGTACAATTAGCAGCGCTAAAGGGAGTTCACTCACTTGTCAAACACACAAAATCCGATAAGGAAGTCGTATGTTGTTTTCGTGTTTCTCACAAACGTTAGGACTTGGCAAACAAACTGATTCCAAGTATTGTCAAAGCTATTGGAAACTGCATACAAACACAAAACGATACACACGCACTCAACGCGTTTGAGATCTTTGAAGATATGGTTCAAATCGTACGTGTGAAAGTATTCTCACTAACGTATACAGAAAACAAATGGTTTTGATGGATCTATTCCAAACCTCGTTGGATTCATGTTCGACATATCAAAAAATACTCATTTGTCAATAGAAGTACGTGATAGAGCAATGACTTTTATAGGATGGGTTATTGCATTGTATGTGTCTTTTTCACATTTTCTAACACGCATAGTAAACCAAGTATCATCACCAAACAGAAACTATCGTCACCTATTATCAAAATAGCATTCACGTTAATGGTAGAACCAGAAGAAGATGAGGATTTATTTGATGATGAACCAACACCATACAAATGTGGTTCCCACCTTTTGGACGAGTTAGCATCTGGCATTCCATCAAAATACGTGTTTGATGAAGTGATTCAAATTGCGTTACCATTAACCAAGAGTCAAAACGCATTTGAGAGAAAAGCAGGTGTTACTGCATTTGGAATCATGGCAGAAGGATGTCACGAACGTATGAGAGATAGTTTGCCAGATGTTGTACCATTGCTACTACACGCTTCTGGTGATGTTCATACTCAAGTACGATCTGCGGCAAATATCGCACTCGCGTACTGTGCAGAATATCTACAACCAGAAATCTACGAGTATCACAGTACAATTATTCCACACATTGTTCGTAGTTTGGATGATCCTACTTTTGAAGTGTTGGAAAAAGTCTGTTACACATTGGATGCATTTTGCCGTTACATGAGTGAATCGGTTCAACCCTTTATGGATGAGATCATGACCAAATTGTTAAAATCGTTAATGAACGGAGATAAGAGAAGACAAGAAACTATGGTCATGGCAGTATCTGCAATGGCAAGTGCAACAGAAAAAGCCTTTTTACCATACGCACATACAGTACTACAAATGATGAACCAAATCATGAGCAGTCACACTGATGATTTACTCACATTACGTGGAAAAGCAACAGAATGTGTTGGTATCATCGCTGCTGGTATCGGAAAAGAACATTTTGCCAAGTTTTATGATCCTTTCATGAATCTCGTTCTCTCTATGGTCAAACAAAGTGAAGAACATGAAGAATTACGCGAATACGCGTACACGTTCTTTGAGAACATTGCACATACGTTAGGTGAAGATTTCCGCGTCTACTTGAGTACAGTTATGCAACTATTGAGTCACTGTCTAAGTAGTGAAGAAACTGCATTGGAACAAATCATGTTAAAGAGTGGTGTAGAAGGTAGTTCCATGTATAGTGGAAATAACATCATACAAGCATCAGAAGAGGAAGATATCAGTGCACAAGATACTGATTCTGATGAAGAGCAAGAAGGTTATCAACCAGTTCGTACTAGTATGGTAGAAGAACGTGCTTCTGCAATTTCTGCTGTCGGAGCCATCGCAAAAGCATGCAAATCGCACTTTTTACCATACCTTCCACAAACATTAGACATGTTGATTGAAGATGCTGACTATTTCCACCATTTGGTTAGAAGACCAGTAATGATTGCTCTAAGTGGTCTCATGGCAGTTGTAGTCAACCCAGAACAAACCAAGAGTGATCCAAACTTCCGTCTAAACCAAGAACAAGCCATTGTCGTCGACAAGATTTTAAAAGTGTACATTGCTACACTTTCCGACGATGAAGACAAAGAAACAGTTGCCTTTGCATGTGAAGCTGTTTCACTTTTATGTGTAACGTATGGTATGCCTGTCCTTCGTGATCACATCAATCCATTAATGACTGCTTTGGACACTTTGTTACAACAAAAAGCACCATCAAACTCGAAACCACTAGATGAAGATGATGATCATGATTTGGTGTTAATTGATGTTGTTAGTGATGCTATTGATGATATTGCACGTATCATGGGTGCAGATTTTGCAGTCTACTTGAAGGGACTCATGCCAACATTACTAGATTACACACGTCCAAATAGAGCTGTTGGAGATCGCGTAATGGCGCTGGGTACACTTGCAGAAGTAAGTAAGGCTATGGGACCTGCTATTGCTCCATTTGTTCCACAATTCTTTAATTTATTGATGACTGAGCTCAAGGAACCTAACCAAAACATTTTAAGAAACGCTGTTTATGGTATTGGTGTATTGTGTTTTTCATTGAAACAACAAATGGAACCGTAAGTTTACTTTTCACACAATACTAACTAGTTAGACATTTATTGTCCATTTTGCAACAATTGTATCCCATCTTCACGAATAAGAAGGCATCTGCTCCAGTGCTAGATAATGCATGTGGTACTGTAGCACGTATGATTGCTGCCAAGTATTCAAATCTTCCACTACAACAAATCCTACCTGTACTACTATCAACACTGCCATTACGCGAGGATTTCGATGAAAACGAAACCGTATACGGCGCAATTTGTATGTTACTAGCAGAAGGTAACAGTGTTGCTGCTAGTCATATGCGTGATATTTTATCAGTGTTTGCTCGTGCGCTAAAGTCTAGTAAAACACAAGAAAAAGTTAAGAATGGCATCGTAGGTGTTTTGAGAGGAATTGCAGAGAAACACGCATCACAGTGGCAACAAGTAGTGAAGAGTCTTTCACAAGAAGAACAACAAGTTTTGTTGAAATACATAAATTAAATTTACTATCATTGTATCGACTAATCATTCTAATGGGTAGTGCTTGGGTGGGTAGGATCGACAAGTAACTTTTCCGCGTTGGACGACCATTTTACCAATTTTGTTTCCTCCGCTTCCGCAATAGTTACCAGCTGAGAAAACTGTGTACAGCTTGATCTCTTTTCCGTCTCTAACATGTGTATAGGGCACGTGATTCATGTACCCATTAGGGACACATTGATGAGAACGAATTAAACAAGTCAACTTGTTGAGACCCATAAAGTTTTTGAATTCAGTGATAGTGAATGCACGCGTCTTTTCCGATCGCTTTGGTAAATTCGGATCATCCGCAAGGTCCAACCACATTATTTGGGATAAATTGTCAGTCATGTTCACAATGTCTTTTCTTCGGTTCATCATTTGTATTTCTGAAAGCTCTGTTGGATCCGCCATAAATCCCCACGGAGTACTTTGGATTGGAAAGCCTCCATGACAAACAAGGGTTTCGTTGTCAATAAGAATGCCTACTGGTAGATAGTCGAATGAACTTTGAAAGTACTTGAGGATGTAACGACCTTTGCTCTCGCCGTACTTCTCAAGCACATCTGCAACGAAACTCTTTCTATCTTTAGACTGTTTGTCTTTTTCCCAGATTCGTTCATTTTGACGTTTGGATTCGTGGTTGCCCCGTACAATGAATACGTATTCTGGAAATAAACACACCATGCCATACAAGAACGAAATAGTCTCCACGGACATTTCTCCTCGATCTACTATGTCACCATTGAATACAAACTTATTCTTTTCCGATGGTAAGGTTGCCTAGTATTAGTAAAAGTTATTTGACATACTTTCATCGTAAGCAGAACGGCATCGAAGAAATGCCCATGGATATCGCCAAATACATTTACTCTGCCTCCCGAAGATGAAATACTGTGTATATTCTCGTATCTGTCACAAGCATCAGCAACGCAGGCGCACATGGTAGATATTGTATCTTCGTCAATCAAGGCGTTACTCTCCACAAGTCCAATAATCATTTGTAATATCTTTTCTCTAAACGGTCCTGGTTCAACTTCCACAGAACGAATTCCGGTGCAGAAATTGTCTCTTGTACTCTGGTAACGAAGTTTTGTTGGAAAAGTGCTTGTCGGTGGGTGGTTGTACAAGTGTGCATCGATAGTTGCCTCTAACAATAGTCTTTGTATGGGTGTGAGTGCTGAAAGATCGAAATAGGGTGTGTAACCGTCATCAAATACGTTGGTTTTGTAAGTTGTATGTTCTTGATTTTTTCTTGCTAGAGGTATCTCAAGTCTCTTCATAGCAGAACCAATGTGACTAATAGAGGACGATTGGCGTTCATTTGCAACCAATTGTTTGATGCGTTCTATAGTGCTTGAGTTCCTAACTGTTAGGTGCTTGTAAGAAAATTTACGTTTTGGTCTTGAGCCGGAAGTGAAATCAAAAGACCTCTTGTATATTCTGTCACAATGTGCCCTTTGACTGCACCCACGTGAAAAGCCTCGAGTAGTTTAGCTCTAACTTTTTCAGTTTCACTAGAAGGTACTCCTTGTAAGAGATACGTACAACTGTTGTTCATGTTGTTTGCTGGTTGATCAATTCCATAAAAAGTATTCGTTGGCGCCAACTTACACAAGTCAACATTCATGGCAAAGAACTACAAAGTGCCAGATTCTAATGTCAAATGCACAGAAATTGATTTACAGATCACAACTGCAAAGTCGTTCTTTTTCGACGTAACGTTTGGACTTCTTTCGCGATATGAGTGTTTGGAAAAGATGTTGCAGTGGATGCATTTGTATTCTGAGAACACAAATTGTTTAGAAAATATACAAATGCAGTTATCACTATCTGCGAGCAATCAGCCGTGCTTTGGAAAAACTGTAGCTAATGTATTTGCACTATCCTACAACACTAGTCATCGATTCGAAATTCCTCCCAACACAACAGTTCAAATACTGGGAACAGATCACCACAGAATGGTTTTAATTCAAACACGATCGTTAGAATCAGAAACACAACCATCTGTTGGATGGATAGAGTTAAAATACTTGCTACAATCAGTATGTTGGCAGAATTTTTTTCTAATCGTTTTAGGGAGTCGCCTTGAGCAAACAAGAGGAATTGTGTCATTTTATTTTGGAAGAAGGTATATCTATCAAATCAACAACAACGGTATGGAGGTCTAAGCTACGCGTAAATAACCAGTACGAAACAACTGCAGCAAAATCAGTGCCAATATCAATCAACAATCGTGCGCGTCTAGAACGAGAGTTCGAGAATTGGCAACTTTTTGATCATCCTAATATTGCGAAACTATTTTGCGCGATACAAACAGAAATCGAACCAAAGCAAGTAGTTTTCTTCACTGAACTTGGAATGCCACTCACATGGTAAGTTTACTGTACCCGCACTAATTTCTAGCATCCATAGAAGTGAACAAGCAGTCCTTCAAATCGTACACGATGTGTTACAAGGTTTAGATTATTTACACAGAAACGAATGCATTCATTTTGACCTGAAAATTCAAAATGTAATTCTAGTTGGAGAAACAGCAAAGATTATTGATTTTGGTGGGATCTACAACGCCAAACGAAGCGATAACGAGATCCACTACACGAACCAGTTCAGGCCTCCTGGTAAGTTCTTTATCTCTTCTAACGCGCATAGAATCTTTGCTAGACAGTACAAAAGTGTCGTATGCGCATGATGTTTGGAGTTTAGGAATAATGATAATAATGCTACTAAACGGCAGTGATGCACTATGGCATACTAGTGACGTACAATCAATTTTAGAACAGATTGAACAAGGTCACCATATCAACAGCATACCACAGACTACCTCAAACGATCTTAGGAAGATTATTATAGATTGTCTTAACACGTACGTATATTGCACCATCTAACAAGCAGTGATCGCGATCTTCGACCTCAGACAGATGAACTACTCGCGCGAGTGAGGAACCTGAATTCGTCAACTCAAAACTCAGTAATGCCCTCTCATATTAACACATATGCATTAGATTGTTCCACTACGACAGTCATCTCTAGCGCTGCTGAACTACAACAGTTTCTCAAGTGGATACCAGTAGATCAGATCTCATTCTTATCAATGGACTCTACAATCACGTATATCTTTTCAACTCTATTAATATATAGTGATGATTTAAACGAGTTGAGTCCACGAGATCCAGAAGAATTAATTGTTTTAATGTACAACACTTGTACTCACTACTACAGACTATCATCACTAGATCTTACAATTTGGTTTGAAGACAAAACAGTGACTGCGCAGAACATCCAGCTAGTATTTGACAAGCACTTTACACCAAACCATATAACAGAGTATGTATAGATGTTTTAATGCTAATGATAGACTTACAAGAAAGCACTTGACTATTGTTAATGGCAGTGTTCCATTACTTGCTAGTTATGTGGCAACATGTGGATCATTAAAATCAGTGGTCACTGCTAACCTAATGTACATCACTTCACAGATTTTAAATGCGTTTCCAACGTATGTTCTCATTTATTACTAATTGGTAGATTGATAGATATCACTGCTGTTTTCAAGCTCAGAGAAATGGAATGGATATCAGATGATTTATTACCTCTGTGGGCTAGACTTGCAGGATTTTTCGTAAAAGGCAGTCTCAGCACTCTTTCTCGATCAGTATTAATTGGGATACGGTATCTCGCTCTGAAAGAGTGTTTACTTTCACTAAATACGTTTTGTATTAGTGTTCACAACGATTATCCAAAGACTATGTACTTGCTGAAAGTGCAACAAGAAATATGCGATAGAAGTAACATTGTAGTTTTCAAGCATCACAAGTGGACACAGCAATATATCACAGATTTTCTCATCAGAGCGAAAATGAAATCCGAGAACTTTCATGTATTCAAGTTTGATAAGCGAGGTACATGTGTCTTGTTCGCTGGTTGTGTTTCAGACCAATTAGATCGCATTGTTTTGCAAGCAAACTCAGGAAGAAACAAAGTAGCATACTGGTACAGCGAGTACGGTTCTGGTAAACCCTACTTGGCTCAAAAACGCAAAAGCGACAACTCCGTTATGTCTGACAATAAAAGACACAAACAGTGTTACTGAAGTAAAATGTAAGGGATGAAGTTCGTAGATTATACAGCTTTTTATAATCCTGACGAGCATCTGGTGAGCCGTAAACTGCCATCAACTGGTCGTCGCACAAACATCGCTGGTTGCATTCGCCAAATTCTAGTTTTATGTTGAATGCTGAACGTTCTTTTGGGTGAGCCAGAAGCTGCCCTCTGAAGGTCCGTCATGTAAGTGCCAGCTGTCCACTAACTTCCCTATGACTTGAACCCCTGTCTTCGAATCACCGGCATAGAGTTCTTCTGCTTGATGGTAAACTATTGGTGATCCGATTTACCTAGGGCAACATCAACTCTATTTCAATAAAATTGAATCTGCTAAACTGCGATTATGGTATAGAACGGTCAACCTTGTTTTGCCAATCTTGTCTACTAATTCGTGTATTTGATACAGCAAGAAGCCGAGGCTACGAGACAATACCAACGAATGGTGTACGCGTAGAGGCAATTTTCGAGTGTCATGTAGCCGAACAGTGGGAAACACTTTGTAGTCATTTGCCAATAGAGTGTTTTGCGTCATTGTATGTGTGAATTATATTGTCGGTTAAGAATAATGATAATGACGATATCTTGAAAATAAGGCATCGGTAATCACTCAATTTTTTTCCTATGATCCGCGAACCTCTGGGGCATATTTTAGTCGTAAATATGCGTTCATATTAAGTAGCGAAAGTGATGAAGTATTTTGTACGCAGCGAAATATCACGTCTCTTAGGGTGACGGCGTAAACGAAATGTGTGCTGAAGTGGTGCAAAATAGATCATCTTACGCGAACAATATCTGGTTTCGGCAAAATAAGTGTACGATGGTCGCCGAAGGTGGCAGTCATGGCCTGTTACTGCTACTTTGCTTGTTATCGATTGAGTAGCACTCGTGATTCTTGACGCCGTGCGATGATAATTTAACACATGACGTTTAGGCTCATGTGATTTAGTTTGTAACTAACACGAGAAAACTATCATAAATAATATTAATACACTAAATTGGACGTCAAATGTTAGTCAATTATAAATATTGTATTATAGTTTAAGGACAACGTCGTGTGGACTTTTGGGTGACGTCTGTAACGGAGATGGCGGAGAGCGTAACGGCATTTTCCATCGTATTCCATTCTTTTCGAGCCATCAATGATTATCGCCCACTTGAAATCTTGCTCAGGTGGTACAATGATAGCATCAGAGATGTACAGATGACGCACTGCTTCGCCAGATTTCAAATTGTTCTGTACGTCATTTGCCAAATCTCTAAAACAGTCTTTTTCTATTGCATGGCGTTCTGATTTTATCAACAAGTACAAGATTTTTACACCAGTACCTGCTCTGTCATTAACACGAAACTTGATAAATGAATTGGCCCAACTAGTTTTCTCAACGTTTAGGTATGCAATACCAAATTGCAACTTTCTGATATGATCAATTGACGTACATGGAAACGTTGCACTGCTCGTAAACACCTTGTCCTCCAAAATCACTTCGAGTTCACCCTTTTTAAAGAATTTTGGCATAACATCATACAAATCAACAGTGTCATCACTTGGATCCTTGCGGGCGTACACTCGATTTACAAATGTACACAAGTCTTGCATTTTATTATCTTGTGCTGTGAGCACACTCTCCATGGTTAAAATTGGCTCTGGTAGTGAACGCAGGTGACTCTGCATGTAGTTCATGATGATAAATGGCATCTTGACGGTAAAGGTATCTGGCGTTATGGGATTGTTAACTGGATCAAGAAAAATCCCATAACGTCCATAACGTCTAACATGGCAGATGGTACAACGTTTGTGTTACCGAGTAAACCTCTTATAATCTCAATAAGGTGATGTCTCTTGAGTAGTCCCAACGAAACTGTTGTGAACGGCTTGCCTCTGTCTACGTACACTCTCTGTAACTCAAGAGCATTGTTACTGGTCACAATGGGAACAATCGTAATCTTTGAATGTGGCGTGTTGAACCACACCTGGTCCACAACTTGGTGAATCGTATGCACATCTGGTAAATGTAGTAATTCTTCGATATGAAGCATGAATATTAAATCTTCATCGTCAGAGTACACCATTCTAAGTACATCATGAAGAAACACGCACTCAAGATAACGACCATACTTGGTTAAGAATTGAGCATATCCACCAGCGCTTTCCTTGTTCATTTCTTGTAAAATCTGATAGATTATGCGATTCACGACTGGATTTTGATCGTTTGGTACATGTCGATCCAACTTGAAGTTTATACGCAGCCGTAACAAAAACTTTGATCGATCAATAGCAGCATAAAAAGGACTCTGTGGATCTGAGGAATAGTATTCTTGATTCTGCCATGTGTTGTGGAAATGTTCAACAAATGATGTTTTTCCTGTTCCTGTTCCACCACATACTAGTAAAGTCTTACCGTAGATTTTACAGTCATCTGGTCTGTGATTTTTCTGCTTCAGTGTCGTAAAAATGGATTTCACTGCTGACATGGCACTCATAAGTGAATCATCTCGATTTTGAAAATTCATGTATTGGCCGACATCAAACTGATCTGTAGTTGGTATGCCTCCTGGCTTTCTTTGCTGATAGTGTTTGGTGTAACGATCTTTCAATCTATCCCGATAGTCCACAATATCTTTATCAGTTATTTGGAAAATGTCTAGTAGTTGTTCTGCAGTTAATGGGTGTTCTTTTTTCTGCTTTTTGTAGCGACCAGCGAAAAATCCCATCAATCTGATATTGTTGTTTGTGTATTCTTTTTTCGGGTGACAATCTAACGGCTCTATCTTATCAAACCAATCCTCCATCGTGTGAATTTCCAGTTCGCGCATCTTTGCAAAAAAAGTATTCTTTTCTTCATCGGTTAGACAAATGTAGTCTGGATGCAAATTCACAACATCTTCAAGGTCTATATGGTTAATGCTAGTGTTTAAAACATACTATTCGACTCAGGTTTGCGTTTCTTGCTATCCTTGTTCATGATGACAACACACGATTTGCAAAATTACAACGTAAGAAATAAATTATTGTTCATTATATAACAATCGTTGATGTAAGTTCGACTGCTCATGCACTAGTTCATCAATATCCACACTAGTTTCGACTTGTTTCGCAGAGTACTTTTCGATAAATAATTGCAACGCTTGATCTTTCTCGTATCCACGTATGATCATGGCTTCTTTCGCTAGAGAATCCATTGCTTTGTATCTTCCCATACGTAGAGCATATAGTATCTCTTCTGATGCAGATTCCAAGCTTGTTTGCTCTTCTGTGGTATCTTTTCGGAAACCAAAAAGTTCATAAACGTACACGCGTTTTGTTTCTTCCTCTGTGCTCGACAATGCATCTAAAAATCGACCAGCAATTGCTTTCTTAGTTTTGTTATATACGGAATCACTAATTACTACAACAGTGAGTATGCGATTTCAACTACTTACGTGTCATGATTCCATATTTGGAACATTCTGCTAACATACTTGTACAATCGTTCACTACTTTTCCCATGGCTGTAATTTGTCTTCCAAGTCCAAAGTTTCCAATTAAACAATTTCCAC
>JAESGV010001252.1_pt1 | contig 10724 bp, 10 predicted proteins | sample 9269781 | NCBI WGS metagenome assembly JAESGV01 (sample SAMN15741586, study PRJNA653496) | algae metagenome | isolation source: Tildeniella torsiva UHER 1998/13D and co-occurring heterotrophs from... | place: Slovakia: Slovak Paradise National Park, Hrabusice, Kosice Region | collected 2000-01-01
CCATAACGCGTATGGTCTTGGTTTTGTTTTAACTGTTTTGTATATTGGTATCACGTGAAAATAGATAAACGCTGGGATAGCACCGAGCAGAAGAATAACGGGCACAGTAACGAACAAGAAATGAAGCATGTTTTCTTGTAATCGAACCTTCTTGGTTGTCTGATGAAAAGGTTTCGTGCAGTAGCAAAGCGAGTATCATGACGCCTTGCGTATTCCATACTATTACGTCGTACGAGGTCAAAGAACTCTTTTGTAACAAAACAGTTGAAGCACTAATCGAAATCGAAACAATTTAACATACGAATAACTTCAATATCGAGTTTGGAGCAGTAAAATCTGAGCTTTTTACATCTCAGGTTGGAAGGTTTGCCCTCAAAAATATCGCAACAACACTCGTTCGCATACAGCAAGCCTGCGATACCAACTACTGTGAGACACACTGCTTATACTATAACTCAATGACATCAGGATTTCCACAAATATGGAGGAGGTTTTTGCGCATGTGGCAGCAAACAATCTCACGATACAGTCCGTGATGAGTATATTTTACTACATAGCATGGAAAGAACTAACAGCGGAAGAAAAAGCAAGTTTAACAAGTGGAGGTATGTTGTTTTTTCTTGCACTAACTCTTATTAGAAAGTATTGTACTATTGACGAAGAAGAGGAGACAAAGCGAGTATAGATAAAGAGTTACTTTTGCAAGCTATAACTAGTTTTGTCGTACAAAACGGCTGACTATTGTTGCATTTCGGTTACTTGACCAGCGTCTTCTGCTCTCCCATCCAAAGCTTGACAGACTCTTGTAACCAAATCTACAAGTAAGTAATACTATACAATTAACTTACCATTTCTTGACAAAACATGCTGTTCCAAAAGCGCTTTTTGCAACTTGATTGCATTTACAGGTTCAATGCCAGGAATACTCTTTAACTCTTCAACTGTTGGATTATTTGCGTCAATCAAACCATGGTATGCGAATTCGAAGAGATGAGAGAAAACTCCATAGTACAGATGCATGTTGTCACGATGAATGATTATCCAATCATCATCGTTTTTATACGAACGCGTGGGTGTAGGATCGTACACTTGTGTTGTGATAAACACAAACTGGAACGGTTGGTTCAACGATTTCCGAACTTTTTCATACTCTTCACCAACCATATCGAGTGTCCAGCAGATTTTGTCCTTTTCATACTTGTCTTGCTCGCAGATTGGGTACCTTTCTACTACGTCATATGAGGCAAGTGAGACAGTTTGCTCACTATAAATATCGGCGAATTTAGCATTCGCTCCACTTCTGTAGAAATATGATTTGTTCAACGGAATGATTTTTCTGGTATACTTTTCTACCAGTGTTGTCTTGCGTGGCAATTGAGTTCGCAATTCAACAGCACCCACGTATGCGTCTGGCACAAATATCGCAGATCTGGGTGAAATGTTTTTTCCAATCTTGGCACCAAACCAGAAATCCTCATAGGAAATACTCTGATCGTGTTTCTGAAGCACTGTTTTTCTATACACTGCACAGTTCAAACGAAAGGCTTGATAAAACGTGTTAATAACTTCATGAAACAGAGCGATGTTGGGCAGCGATAAGAGTTTGAACAGATGGTCTAGTTGTTTCATCAACACATCACTGGGGTTAGTTGGTTTTATAATATCTATCATGAGATAAGACATATGTACTCGTGCACCTTCATCAAGAGATGGTACCAACAAAATCAGACCAAGATTTTCCAAATCTCCGTATGTGAATTTAAAATCGGGTGATGGTTTGTTTGTGCGTTCGATCTTCTTGTTCAAAAACATATCCGTCAATATTGGTCGTATGTCAGGCAGCGTTTGTTCAGGAACAGTTATTTTCCTTGCAACCAATCCTTTGACCATATCGTACACAGTCTACAGGTTAATCAAAATATCAATCTTACCTTGAACTCCAGAGATGAAGTGTTTAATAGACTATCTCGTAAGTATTGCAACGAGCGCATATGACCCCCAACGGAACCTACTAAACGCGTAAACTCATGTGTCTTGAGAAATGATGCCAAGCTCTCTCCACAGTTCGAAAGAGAGTCCATCAACATTTTCGTAGTATCCTGGAACGAGATCAACGGAAGAAATATAGCTTCATGCACAAACCTTGATCCAAGCGATGCATGTTGCAACGCGGAAAGGCAAGTACCACTCAACATGCAGAAAAACACGTTATTAGTTTGGACTGATTGCAAAACACTCAGTTGTGCACAAAGCATTCTTAGTTGGACTAGCCCTTCTCCTTTTTCAGAATAGAATTCTTCATACAACAGTTGGTAGTCGTCAACCGTTACGATGAATAAAATTCTATCACCATGCGTTTGGCGTGCATGCTGAATAATCAAGTCGGTTACCACACCTGTAGTTAGCATTGGATACATTTGGTGCATCCGGAACATAAAATCGTGGAAACTGCACTCTGTTCCCTATTACTGTAAGTAGGCACCAAGTGAAGTTACCTGCAAGAAGTAGGCGTAAAGTAGTCTGTAAGGAAAGCTTGTACTCACATCTGCATCAATCTTCTTCAAAACTGGTGTATCATTCGCAAAGGTTAAGGGGATGTGAATGCATTTGCGTAACATTTTGGGAAGTATCTCTCCTTTTTTGTTCTCTCGAGCAGGATCGTTAGCAATATTGATTAACTGCGGCAACAGCTCGTCAATGATACGCGATTTGCCAACGCCTGGGCCAGCTATCAAGTGTAAAATTGGTCTCTCTGTTTTATCAAATCCTTTCATCGCCATACTATTCCAACGATCAAAAATAAGTTTCATAGTTGCGTCTCTTCCAGTGAACTGAAAGGGATGGGTTGTCATCATGTGTTTCGTACTAGATCGTGGGTACTGGTTGATCAGCTTTTCCACATATTGTTCAAAAGGAATATCGATATCCAATGCTAAGACTATTAACAAATCTATTAACGACGATACCTTCTATTGTTGAGTTCACTAATTCGTGCAAGCTTTGGTCGGACATTATAACCTTTTGAAAATGCAATGGTATATCCATCCATTGCGTAAGAGATAAAGTCCTAAGAAGACTTGATCGTTCAGAAAAATGTGCTTTTTGTGTTTCCGTTAGGTCTAGCGTTTGCACAAGTTCTAAAAAGTTTGCTGCTTGCTGTTAATAATTTTAGGGCAGACGTACCAAAAGGTGTCTTGTCTGAAGAGGTATCCATGGTGTTTTCGTCCGTACTTTGTAATTGAACAAAGAATGCTCCGGTCAAGTAGAAACTTTAGACATTACTATGAAGTGTGGTGCAGCCACGGGCAACTTGATCATTCGTGAACACATTGTGTCGCCTGCAAACAAACACAATATGGATATGCCTTGTGAGGCAGATACAATTTTCCAAATGGTCCAGGTGCATAGTAGATCTCTGCATATTTCTAATTGACTTGTATGACGTTGGTAGGAGCTGGTTCTGTACGTTTCTCCGTGTCAGCATTAACTATGTTTTGCAAAATAGACCAATAAAAAGTCTCAAAAATATCAATTGCTTCTTCTTCTTTCTTCGGTAGTGAGCGGCGCGGCCTGTTGCTCACGAGTATCTGTACATGTATTTTGTCGTGCCAATATTCTCGAAATCTATCGCTTTTCTGTCTTAAGATACGTATTGGATTGTTGGACGCTAGTGGAGACTTTGCAATTCTTTTAAATTCGGATGCATTTTTTCTCAAGTTGTATTGCGTTGATGCTGAGTAACCGCGAAGCTCATCAGTCTGTTTGTCATTTTGTAAAACGAAATTCGAACACACGTCATGGGTCAAACAGTATCCAATGCAGACCAACGAAAGTTTAAAACAGGTATGAGACTGAACCTGTACTAACGCGAATCAGCAATTGTTGGACTAGATGCGGCCGGTAAAACTACAATAGTTTACAAATTAAAAAGAAAACAAGATGAAATCACATGTGAGATACCTACAATCGGAATAAGCATTGAAAAGATAGATTTGGGATCGCTCTCGACTTTTTCATTGGACATTGGTGGTCGAGACAAAATCCGACCTCTGTGGCGATTTCTCTTCGAGGATGTAGAAGCTTTAATATTCGTAATAGACTCTAATGATCGGTGTCGATTCGCAGAAGTTAAATGGGAGCTAGAAAAATTATTAGAAACAGAACAACTCGGTAATGCAAAAGTATTGTTTCTATTGAACAAACAAGATTTACCTAATGCTGCCCCTGTATCAGAAATGGTCGACTTTTTCAAATTAACAGAGATGAGACATGAATGGCTGGTGCAACCGTGTTGCGCAACTACAGGCGAAGGCCTGCATGAAGGGATCGATGCATTACTCGAGTTATTAAATAAGTAAACGAACGAAAGTAGTCTATTGGAAACATGATAGCTTATTTTTATACTAGACAAAAACATTACACAACATTTCATATTCTTCAGTAAATTTTGCCATTTAGAGCTTGTTTCTAACCAAGCGCAGTTATGTTCTGTCTATCAATTAGAGTTACCATAGGTACAGAAGCAATGCAAAACAAATATGATGTGGCATCTCTGCTATCATTTGCTAAAATAGTAATTCAATGTGTCATTTGTCAAACAATCAAGACAACTAACAATGCGCTTTCTGCTGCTCTGCCTGGCATTGCTGGGGCTTTGTTACTGCAGGAGTAACGTTGTTACATTTGGAGCAACACCACTCGCAAGCGGTCGCAACACAACCGCAAACTTAACCGGTGTGGATTTTGTTACCGATGTATTTGATGAAGCAGTCGTTTCAACAGCAGTGGGAAATGAAACCACGTATTTTCTCACTTCATCTGGCAAGGTGTACGGAACTGGTTCGTCATCTTCGGGAGCATTAAGTCTGGGAACTGCTCTTTCGTCAAACTTTATTAATCCTATTGCCATACAAGATAATGACTTTGTCATTAATAGTGCGCCTGTTAGAATGATAAGCGCTGGTTCTGACAGTGCTTTATTATTAACAAAATATGGAAAAGCATATGCGTTCGGAGCAATGTCAAGGTTTGCGACTTAGAACTTGTCTAAATTTTATAGTTATACCCTCGGTGCGAACGCGACTACCGACTTTCTCACAATAACACCCATCTCTATGCCTGGTGGAGCTCCGGTTTTCTTTATTGCGCTTACACACCAACATGCTATGATGATTGCCGACGATTATAAACTATTCGGATTTGGTCTAAACAATGGTAAAGTTTTAGGTGTCGGCGACTCAGTTGTTCGTTACACGCCGACACCTGTACTAGACAACAACGTCGTATTCGCAGCAAGACAATTCGCTCATGTAGCGATAACTCCTTTTGTCGCCATTGCTTGCAGTGCGATAGATGGAGCGGTATTTACATGGGGAAGTGGATCAACTGCTGCGCGAGGAACAGCAGATGTTGGTGACTATCCTCAAGTGGTTCCATTCGGCAGTACCGCTACATTTGTTGCTGCAGGAGGTTCATCTGCTTCTGACTCTAGAACTTTAATCGTAACTTTTGATGGAAAAGTATTTACTATGGGAGACAATAACAATGGTATGTTCGTTTTTGAATTTTATTCTAAAGAAATACAGGTCAATTGTGCACAGGTGATCTTATTGCAAGGTCATCACCAACTCCTATTGACGAATCAACTCTTGCACCAGGTGCGTTCTTCGTGAAAGGCCTGTTTGGAAAGAGTACAACGTTTTTACTTGCCAACAATGGCGATGTCTATGGTTGTGGATACTCACCCAAGTATGTTAATTTACGTTATTCTAACCATGCAGCAACCAACTTGGATTTTCCAACTCGACTATCACAACTAGTCCAAAACGAATTCTATTGGGAGCAATCGATATTTCCACGTTCAACTACAATGTTGATACAGTAACATCTGTCGTATTGCGCGCACCAACCACAACACCAAACATAGATCCATTCGCTAAACATGCGTACAATATTAACGTCGCCGGATACGTTGCAAATGGTATGTGTTTGTCTGACTATTTAACAATATAGGTGCTGTTGGAGATGGAACAGCCAGTATGATCACACAACCCTTGGAACTCTCGAGTAGATCAATCTTCTCCGGTAAAAAAGTTGCATTCATTGATGTTGGAATCTATAACGCGTTCGCGATTACATCAGACGATATTATTTACGGATGGGTAAAATACTTTTTTATTATTAACAAATTATAGGGAGACAATCAGTATGGAACTATTGGATATGGTCAAACAGACGTTTCTAATGTTTTCAACCCAACACCCGTTAATCAAAACGATATACTTCGCGGAGTGAGAATTGTACAAGTAGATGTATACTTTCGCCATACACTCGCATTATCAGATGTCGGTGATGTTTATTCTTGGGGTGATAACTCTTATGGTACTACAATTTCAAAATTTTTAACAATAATAGGTCAATTGGGGAATGGTGTCGATTTCACAAACTCGGTAAACCCTTTGGCTGTTAACTTGGGTAGCCAAAAAATCCAAAAAATAGCCGCAGGAGATAGTTATTCTGTTGCTCTTCGAGCAGATGGTCAAATGATATACACATGGGGTAACGGTTATACACTTGGTACTGGTAGCAATCCTGTCTCCTCGTTCACACCATTACAAGTCGATTTTAGCGGCGTTCTGAGTGGAAAAACTGTAACAAGTGTTGCTGCTGCTGCGTCTGTTGTGTTAGTACTAACACAAGATGGAAACATTTATACCTGGGGAAAAAACACACAGTATCAACTGGGTAACAATACACTCAATTCGGCATACACTGCTGAATCTCCTATGCAAGTAGACACGTCAGCGTTCGGCGTAGATGCAAACTTTACTCACATTGCACTTAGTCAACTTGGTGCTTTAGCAGTTGCTCGTAACGGTACACTAGTATCATGGGGCTCCAATACTAAACTTCAAATCATACAACCAGCAGGTGTAGATCCAGTACTAGTACCCATGATTGTAAACACTTCCATACTAGATAGCCCAGTTTATGCGATTCAAGCTACTGGCGACGCTGGTATGGTTATTACGCAATCAAGAAAAGTATATGGATTTGGAGATGGTCAATATGGAGTACTTGGTATTGGTACAAGTCCACTTGGGTCATTACTTGCGGCGACTGTCATGACAGCGTTTGATAGTACTGTAGTAAACGCAGTATGTAGTTCGTTTGCAGGTGTTGGAGTAACTGCAAATGGAACTATCTATACATGGGGAAGTAACACTGCACTTGGTTACAATAGTGATTTTGCCAACCCACCACGATCAACCTTCCTCGATGGCGCATTGCAAGGTAAAGAAGTCATGAGCGTCGCTGCAGGAGGCAAATTTACAATTGCGTTAACTACTGACAGTCAAGTGTACTCATGGGGAGATAACACTAACGGGTGTTTGGGTAATACCGATAGTAGTGTACCAGTAGGGTACTTCCCAGCTCTAGTTAGTGCGTTGTCAAACTACAAGATTGCGAAAATCGTTGCCAGTGAAACCACTGTTGGTGCACTCTCGACAACAGGTATCATGTTTATGTGGGGTCAAAACACTCAAGGTCAAATTGGTGTTAACACAACAACACCTGTATATTTTTACCCACAAATCTTGAATAATAGAGCAAGTGCACTGAACGGAAAAATCATCATCGACATCGCAGTAACACAATATGCAAGTTTTGCACTTACTGCAGATAACAAACTCTACTCGTGGGGTAACAACAATGGCGGTGTCATTGGTGATTCTAATGTTCCTTTATATAATAGCCGATCACTACCAGGACCAATAAGTACTGGTAATGCGCTACTAGGTAAAACAATTACAATGATAAAAGCAAGTGGTTCTGCAGCAGCAGTACTTACTTCTGATGGTTTACTATTTGCGTGGGGAGACAATACTTATGGAGCGATCGGTCCTAGTTCACAATTTTATTATACAGAACCTATTGTGATAGACACAACGGGTGTATTGGCCAATAAGGTCATCACCAAGTTTTGTGTTGGTTCCAAATTTATGGGAGCTATAGACACCAACAATACAATGTACGCGTGGGGTGCTGGCGGTGACGGTGCTGTTGGTGATGGAGCGTTGACAGATCAATTCTCTCCTGTAACGGTCAACTCAACAGCGTTTACTGGTTATCAACTAGAAGATTGTTTTTGTGGAACTTTGACTATGCTTGCTACAGCATCTAATGGAATTGAAAAAGCAATATTTGGATGGGGAACACCAAGTAGTTACGAACTTGGTGACATTGGCACAGGTAGAAAAGCAACTCCTGTACGAGTCAACTTGGTACCTGCTTCTGCTCGTAGAGTAACAATATCAACTTCCGTCAACGCCCGCACAATAGTGTTATCTCACAACTACACCGATGCTGTTCCAGTAGATCCTTTTGCAGACCACTCATACAATATCTACGTGTTGGGTTTCAATGAAAATGCTCCTGTTGGCGATGGCACAGCTGATGTTATCACGCAACCCATACAACTCTCAAGTCGATCTGTTTTAGCAGGTAAAAAGATTGTATTCGTTGACGTTGGCATTAACAACGTGTTTGTAATCACGTCGGATAACCTTATTTACGGATGGGTAAGCTACATGCAAATTATTAACATTATGTAGGGAAGCAATACATATGGAACTATTGGTAGTGGTAGTGTGACAACAGGTATTGATACAAATGTCTATGATCCAACTCGAGTGAACCAAAATGGTGCACTGAAAGGTGTTCAAGTAGTTCAAATCGATGTGTATGCTGAGCACGTACTTGCATTATCCGATTCTGGTCATGTGTTCTCATGGGGTCGCAACGACAGAGGTATGCTGTTTACTGTTTTCTTACATTATAGGTCAACTAGGAACTGGTGATACTATTGATTTGTATAACCCAACACCTATACCACTGTTTGGTAAAAAGATGCAAAAAGTAATTGCAGGTGATGGTTACTCGTTAGCACTGCGAGAAGACGGTCAAATGATATACTCATGGGGTGCTAGTTTTGCTATTGCACAAGGAGTAGGTTCTAACGATGCTCGTCTTCCTGGAATGGTCGTTTTTAGTGGTGTACTTAGTGGAAAAACGGTTACAAATATTGTAGCTGGTCCAATGAGTGTGCTAGCGTTGACACAAGATGGAAGTGTTTATTCGTGGGGAACCAACTTCAACTATCACCTTGGAAATGGACAATCAACCTCAGACACTGCTGAAGAGCCAGTAGCAGTCAGTATACCACCAAGTTTCAACATCTCACACATTGCACTTACCTTTTACAGCGCGTATGCTGTATCCAATAACGGCACTATGTTCGCTTGGGGTAAAACAGGTGACGAACTACTCACAGCTGCTACTACTGTTCCTGTACAGGTGAACACGCAGGCTCTTGATAGTCCAATCTACGCTTTCAAAGCAAACGGATATTCTGCTTCAATTATTACACAATCCAGAAAAGTCTACGGTTTTGGTTTGAACAATCATGGTTCACTTGGTATTGGATCAAGAATATATGATGTGCCAATCACTCCAATAGTTATGACAGAGTTTGACAGCACTATTGTCGACGTTGATTGTAGTACCAACGCAGGTGCTGCCATTACAGCAAAAGGAACTCTTTACACGTGGGGAAACTCTGGTACATTTGGTTTGTATGGTGAATACGCATATCCACCAAGATCAACGATTCGTGATCGTGCATTACAAGGAAAAGAAGTCAAAACTGTTGCAGCAGGTTCCTTGTTTACAATTGCACTTACCACCGATGGCAATGTATTTTCTTGGGGTAGCAACGCTAATGGCTGTCTTGGCACTTCCGATGATCTACTAGTTACTGTTGGCTTCTATCCAGCACTTGTCAGTGGAGCCATGCAAAACTATACAATAATACAAATTGATGCTAGTATGCAAACAGTTGCTGCATTATCATCAACAGGTGTTATGTTCATGTGGGGACTCAATGACTATAATCAAATTGATGACGGTGCGTATACATACTACTTTCCTCAAATTGTGAATGGATTGAAAGATAAAGTCGTGGTAGATATTGCAGTTACCGACACTGCTAGTTTCGCACTAACAGCAGATAACGAATTATTCTCATGGGGATCTAATAGCGCTGGCTTACTAGGTGATACCAGTGTTAGTTTTGTTGGTACGAGATCACAGCCAGGATACGTTAATACCATTGGTGCATTACTCGGCAAAACTATTACCAAGATCAAAGCTGCTGGATTAGGAGTAGCTGTTCTTACCTCTGATGGCTTACTGTTCGCATGGGGTGACAACACTCACGGTATGATCGGAACAGGTTCTCAAAACGGACAAACTCTACGTGAACCAGCTGCCGTAGATACCTCTTCTGCACTCTCTAATAAGAAAATCAAGGACTTTTGTATCAGTGGTCTTCATATGGTTGCTATTGATACAAATAACACAATGTACGCATGGGGTTACAACACTAACGGAGCTCTTGGTGATGGAACTCTGAGTTTGCGATATAGTCCAGTACTAGTTAACTCTACCGCTTTCAATGGATACCAATTAGAGTCTGTTGCTTGTGCTCCAGCAACTACACTTGCTGTAGCGTCAAAAGGTGTAGAAAAAGCAGTATTTGGATGGGGAACTCCACAAAGAAAAGAACTCGGTGATCTCGGTACAGCTACCATCACAACACCAAGACGAATGAATGTTATTACACCTGCTGCACGCAGAGTAGTGATAGCAGCTTCACCTGATTA
>JAESGV010001253.1_pt1 | contig 10723 bp, 8 predicted proteins | sample 9269781 | NCBI WGS metagenome assembly JAESGV01 (sample SAMN15741586, study PRJNA653496) | algae metagenome | isolation source: Tildeniella torsiva UHER 1998/13D and co-occurring heterotrophs from... | place: Slovakia: Slovak Paradise National Park, Hrabusice, Kosice Region | collected 2000-01-01
ATTTGTTTCATTTTTTTTGGTCATCCTTCTTACGATAGATTTGGGAAGAATGTTCTCTAGTAGAGTATCGGCTCTGTGCTTTTCATGGTATACACGCTGCTCCCAAACGCTCCTCTCCACGACATTTGTTAAAAGTTTTGACATTTGCTCTACATATTGAATCTCATAAGACGACCACCATGCTGGCTTTTCATTACGATAAATACTAAGCAAAACACATGGCGTTTCTTCGTAGTATATAATAGCGTAGAGAGCATTCATTATGTTTTTCTGACTCAGCATAGTAGAGATATCGACATTGTCTAGCTTTAGGGTATTGTTCACTACCCATAACGGACTCTTTGGAGTAATATGTGACTTAACGTAATTAACAAGAGTAGTATTCGTATCATCGACATCAATATCTCCAAAACTAGCTATCACCTTAGGTCTACATTGTTAGAAATACAACTATGACGTACTCATCTCCGAGCTTAATAGCTCTAACGCTATCTACTTGAAGTACAGAAGCAAAATTGACTACTGCTACTTCTAACGATTCATCTAATCCAACATTAGCAAGTGCATTGCAACTAAATTCTGATAACGAGTTCATTAGCGATTCGGAATTTCTTGACCAAGCGAGCGCTTTAAACAACTCCATTTCTCGCACTACACCTTTGGCGAGAGTAGTAAGAATATTAACTTGAGCATCACTAAAGATTAGAGTGAATTAATGCAACGTACCCGAATTCCTCTTTCGTTCGAGGTCTAAAGTCAGAAACGCACAGTGTTCCCAAATTGAGTCCTTCTTTTGTGCGTAATTGAGCTCCTGCGTAAAAGCGAATGTGTGGAGGATTGCATACTAGTGGTTGTGTTTTGAATCTGTCATCTTCTAGAGCATCCAAAACGATAAGTGGCTTGTCTTGAGCAACAGTAAATGAGCAAAATGCTGTATTTCGACAAAGTTCTTTAGCATCAAGTCCGACTATGCTTTTGAACCATAAACGATGTGTTTCAACGAGCGATACAGTTGATATCGGCGCCTATTTTGTTAGAAAGAATTAAACTAGCATACTTGAAGGAGGTCTTTTGTCAATTGAGTGATACTGTCAAATGCAGGGTCAAACTCCGTATCTAAAATTCTGTAGCTTCGCAGTGCCATGACTCTATCAACTTCATTATCTGGGCATGGAGCACCCTTGAATATTTTCCTACGCGTGTTAATTGTGTCGTATTCTCTTACTTTGATTCTGCTTGTGCTTCCAACTGTGCTGCTATTTTAAATTGCTCTTCTTCATGCTCTCTTTGTTTTAACTTCTCAAGTTTTTCCCTCTTGATATTCAACGAGTCCATCATGGATTTAAGTTTTTTACTCTGAAGAATTCGTTGTTCTTCCTCTTCAGTTCTCGCTTTCTCTTCTTCGGCTAATCTTATTCTTTTTCTCTTTAAAGCATCCTCTTTACTCTCGAGAACAAAATTTTCACTGTAAGACTTCTTCATTTCGACTCGTGCGCTTTGTTGAAAACCTTGTACAATCTTATCTGACTTAAACATTTAGAATTGTTTTAATTACGGGAACCATAAATGCATTGTTGCGTGGCCAAAAGTGAATAATTGGGACAAATTTGGATATATTGTAAGAAACTAGAATTGAAACAGCAGACAAAACAGTTCCTACAGCATTGAACTCACAAAGAGTCTACTCACAAGGTAGATGAGCAACACAGCTGCTTTACTTAGTGTACGCTGACGTTAATTTTTAGTACGTTGGACACTCGAGTACCAACAATAGTCAACACAAATGAGTCTCCAATTGTCACCATCTTGCCACCTCTGAATCTTTCAAAGCTATGATCAGAAAAGTTAAGATCAAGTACAGCTTTTTGGCCTGCCTTGACATGAACGCGACCGAAAGCAGCTAGGGCTCCATCTTTGGAAGCGAAATCATCGTCTTTGTGGCGAGCATACGCAATACCAACGAAATCACCATCTACGTTCCCTGTGTTTCTTACAGATAGCTTTAAGGAACTTTTAACTGGTCTGTAGAATCGTAACTCATCATTCAGTGGTGTAATCTCAAAAGTTGTATAGCTCAGTCCGTAACCAAACTTGTAGATAGGATCTATCTGTAGATAACGGTAAGTTCTACCTGGGAATGGTCTCATGCTCATATCAGTGAACAAACTCTTCTGCACGTAGTTTTGTGGATAAATAGTTACTGGTAATAAACCACCTGGGTTGTACTTTCCGAATAACACTTCAGAAACTGCTGTTCCACCACTCTGTCCTGGATAAAAGCCCTCTAGTATAGCGTGTACGCGAGAGTCTTTCTTGAGGTGATCGATATCAAGAGGCCCACCATTCAAAAGTACAACAACAACTGGTTTTCCTGCTGCTGCTGTAAGAACGTCTTCAAGCAAGTAGTTTTGTACGCCTGGTAGAGTTATGTCGTATCGATCAAGACCCTCGCCCTCAACATCTCCGTCAATACCTATTACTAGAATGATTGTATCAGCTTTTGTTGCAGCATCAACAGCTGCACTGAAGCCTTCAGTTTTGTTACCTTGGATATCACAACCTTGAGCGTATATAATGTTGGATGCGTTATATTGCTCTTGAATCCCTCGTAGTGCTGTAATAGTAATCTCTGGTCTACCTCTATAGTTTCCACACATCACTGATTCACTATCGGCGTTTGGTCCTATAACAGCAAGTTTCTTAATCTTGTTTGCGTTTAAAGGTAGTACTTTTTTATCATTCTTGAGTAGTACCATACCTTCTCTTGCTGCTTGAAGTGCCAAGGCTTTGTGTGCGTCCGAGTTGACTACCTCTAATCCAATTCTCTCCCATGGATTCGATTTTCGATTGAACATTCCAAGTTCGATACGTTGTTTAAAGATACGCACAAATGCCTTGTCCAAATCGCCAAGAGTAACAGAACCATGTCTGTACGCCTCATTAAGATTCGCATAAAACGATCCACAATCCATATCTGTTCCTGCCTTTAAAGAAACGGTACTCGCCATCCAGGTACTATTTGTGAACTTGTGTGGATCCCATACATTAGCAACAGCATCACAGTCGGATACTACATATCCATCGAAACCCCACTCATCACGAAGTTTCTTTTGCAACAGGACAGGATTAGCACATGCTGGTATTCCATTTACCGAGTTGTAGGAACACATAATAGATCGTGCTTTGCCTTCAGTAACGCATGATTTAAACGCTGGAAGGTATGTCTCCTCCAAATCGCGATCATCAACTACAGCATTGTATCCATATCTCTGAATACCATTCCAATCCTCTAGTGAGTAGGCAGCAAAATGTTTGCATGTTGAAACTACTTTTGTGTACTGATCGTTACCCTCTTGCATACCTTTGATGTAATTACTTGCATAGATGGAAGATAGTAATGGGTCTTCTCCTGGTGTTTCTTGACCTCTACCCCAACGAGGGTCTCGGAAAATATTAATGTTAGGAGCCCAGTATGACAATCCTATCATGTTATGGTTTGCCAATGCTCTTGCTTCATCAGATATAGCTTTCCCGATGGTGTGGTATAGATCTTGATTATATGTTGCTCCTAACGTGATGACTTGTGGAAAAACTGTAACAGTGTTGTCCCATGTTAAAACTCCATGAAGAGCCTCATTACCAGCGTTGTATGCTACTATTCCCATGCGAGGGATTGCAGGAGCGTCATTCATCAGTTGTGTGATCTTTTCTTCTGGTGTTAATCGTGAGGCGAGGTCTTGAGCTCTTGCTTCACTGGTGAGTGATTTGTCGCACATTGGCAGAGAGCCGATTAAAGAATCTTTATCGTCGCATGACCATGCAGTTGCATAATCCAAACAAAGTCCGGAAAGTCCTATGGAGGCGATATGTCCTGACGATGCTGTCATATTCCACTTTTGAGTTGGATCTCCAGCATCGCACTTTGTCCATTGCGTAACACTTCCATATTGTTCTTTGTGAGTAGAGTATGCACTCAATGTCAGACAAAGCAACTCTGGTAGGTCATTCCCGTATTTCTTTTGTCTATGTCTGAGTGATTGAGTTTGCGAGTCATAGAAAAAACTTTGTCTCTGCTCTCCGTCACTACATTCGTTGACAGTCCAGTGAAGATCGTCATTCACGTGTAGGCATCGGTTTGGAACTCCAATTGGCTTTATGCGCCCAGCAGAGTCTACCAAAAACTGTTGGTATAAAATATCGTCACTGCATGCCCAAGTATTTACTTGTTGATTTTTAGTTTGCGCCAATACTGCTGCGACCACAACTAATAACGCAATTATACTCGTGTGCATCAGCGTGATTATTTTTTATCGTGTATCCATTCTGGGTCACAGATCATAATACCGGATCGTCTTCTGTTTACAGTATTGGATGTCAACATGTTTGTTTGGTTCTTACAATTTTTAGACGCGAAAGCAATTTGGAATATAAACCATTTAATTTACCGTTATTGTTTCTTACATACTTGTTTGTGGGTCTTCCAATCGTTCTTTTGGCAAGTCGCATTGCAATACGCCACATTTCTACATGCGGAACAACGAAGCAGCTTCTCATTCTTTCCACCACAAAAATTGCATTTCTTCTCACTTTCGTTTTTCTTCTGTGGTTGTTGAGTTTGAGGTTGCAATTGTTTCTTAATGCTATTAACTTTTTCATCCGTAGAATCCTCTCCTATCGCCATAAGACCCAACAAACGATATTCTTTGGATATGTTTGGCTTCTTTTCTTGCGCAGCCATAACTTTCATGTATTCTCCAATTTTCAATTTCCATTTGTTCAAAATACTGGTACTTTGGTTGTACTTTTCGACATGAGCTGGATTTGCTTCGGCACTAGCCATAAGATTTCGGAGTAGTATGAGAGCACTTCCATAATATGTAGGCGTGAAGTGATTAACTCTGTAAAACTTGTTTGCAACGCTCGCACAATCCATAGGGTTGTAACATAAATCTACGCCATGCCATCCATCTTTTGCTTCTAAAACCATTTTCAAGAACGTATCATGCTTGTTTTTGCCTTTGATTTCCAAAATTGCAAACAATTCGTCTACTAGCCATGTACTTTTGGCAAGTTTAGCTACAATGCTCTCCACAATCGATATTTCTGATAGTGTATCAAGTAAAGCGATCTCGGAAATTGACATATTGGCTGATACTTCACCAATTGTTTCTTGTGTAATAGGAGAATCAGGATAGTACTTGGGTGTTCTCTTGGTGATACGGAACGCCCATCCATCATAATATGGTGTCTCCCTCAACAACTTAAAACTGTTGATGAGCTTTCCGGTCATATCATGTGCGTTTTGATCTGCAAAAAGAAACAGTTCTTTCAATTCTTCCCTATCTTTCTTTGATGGATCTATGTCAAACAATGCTGCCAGTGTTGAACCCTGTCGACTCTTGTCATTTGCGTCTGGATAACTCTCATGTGGTAAATCTTTTAGACCATCCAGTAGACCATCGACAATCCCTGGAATGAGTAACAATTGTTTTTGTCTTGCTCGAAGATTAGAGGCAACGAAACTTTGAAGTGCACCACTTGCGTTTTCTTTTAGCATTGTTATGTATCGAGGACTGTATGCTTTTGCGACATGTGGACTTTGCATTCTTTTGACAATATCTACAGTATGCCCTCCACGTTCATAATCAATTTCTTTTGCGTAAGTGTCCAACGGCAATTCGAGTACTTCCAATAGGTGTGAAACTATTCTTTTCGACAATTCTGCATCATCTTGCCAAGAACCAGTTCCCACTTCTACTGTTACTTTTGGTAGTTTAATGATGAGTGCTCCGAGCAAGTTACAGGCGAAATACTTGAGTACCGTTAAACCATACTTCATCGCACGCAATAAAACTTCTACAATGTTCAACTCTCTTATGGTTTTCACGAAACGGGCTTCATCATTTGGCAAGGTTACATTGTACATCATGTAGAGCAATATCTCTGCTGCATATGTAGGATAAAAAGATGGATCGTCTGCAGACTCGCTTTCTATGCCTTCAAGTCGTGGTACCTCTGCAGGCATAACATCTGTATATCCGTGCGTGATTAATTTAATGAGTACTTCCACAAAGCCGTTATCGAATAATTCTGCAAGTAGACGGTGTCTTCGAAAAGATCCGTCTATTCCCAACGATGAAGCCGTCATTCTTATGGAACTTGTCCACATTACTATAATCTCTTAAACTTTAGTTATACAGTTATTAAACAAACCATTTTCGTCTTTTACCATTTTATCCAGGCATCTTTTTATCATTGGAATTCTTTTTGCTGGGTTCTGCTCTTTTTGTACACAGAACAAGCAGTCGCAGTTGAAGTCTGAGAATGGGTTCATGTTGTTTGTTGAAAATTATGCTTATAACGTTACAAAACAATGCATTTAAATATCCCATGTTTTACTTGCTCCCTCTTCACTCAAATACCTCTTATTAAACTCATCCAGAGTATCCAGATCAGGATTGTACTTGGGTCGTTGATGACCATACTTTTCAATTCTTTCTTTCGATAATTTTACCCAATTGTTAAACATGGTCTTTCCTCGTTTCTTGAACATTGTTCTTACGGCAAAGTTATTCGCCATATCTTTGGTGTTCAAGTGAACAAGTGATAGTGTTACATAACGACATTTGTCATCGCTAATCTTGTAAATCGCGTGAATGGACGCAACAACTAGTGGTACAGAGTTTGGTTTGTTTCTGATTTTTGGATCAATTTGTACTCCAGTTGATGTCTTACTAAAAATCAGATAAGCACGACGTTCTGTGTCGTATACAACTAAACATTGTCCAATGCAATAGCGCGAACTCATAATAGGCATAAATTTCAACTCGGCATAGGATACTGCAACTTGGTAGTCGCCTTCAGTATGTGGTGGTAAATCAACTTGCAATTTAGTAAAAGGTTCCCATCTAGAACGGTACTCGCGATCTAACAAAGCATACATGGCATCTTCGGCACTAACTGGCAATACACCAACAAACTTGGCAGCCATTTGTTCTGGACATACACCATCGAGTGGGTATTTTAATGCTGATAGGTATGAATAGTACATCTTCTCACGTTCGTGTTTTTTAGTAATTTGTAGTGGGATCCAATCTTCTACGTTATATACCTACGTAATGTTAGTTTTACCAAAGTTGATTTCTTACCAATCGAAGTAGTGAGACAATATCTTGATCCTTTATACATCCATTGACGTTGAAGGGACTGAATTGTATCTGTTTCTTTTCGCTCTCTTCCCTAAGTGTGCTGATGTACTTTTCTCCCTTCTTTTTGACAAACTCTTTAAACATCTCACTGTCCAAGTAACGCGTATATGAGTCGCTTTTCAATTCCGATGTGACTAGCTTGAATGACTCTTCAAATAGATTCTCCAACTTGTCTGGTTGTGGCGCGTCATACCAGTCCATCAATCTCTTCTTTGTGAATCCATCAATATTGATCTCCAACTGACAACCATCTCTTACATAGGTATCGATGATGTTTTTAGCCGTGGTAACCTTTGTATTCACGTCTTGTTCTTTTTTAAAATCTTTTTCGACAGCATGGAGAAACTGGAGTGGTTCAACGTTGTAGGACCGCTTTAAATACTCTAGGAAGTTAGCTTCCACTTCTGCTGTTTCTCTGGCTCTCTCGAAAGTGATTACAGTGCGTCGTATGGTCATTGTGTGAGGGTGTCACTTGCTTGTCGCAAAGAATAGAAGGCTTTGATACTTTTGGCATTGACGTACGACATTGCCGATAACAAGCATTAGACGACGCTTATCTTTGTCAAATTTGATGAAAACGTTTCGCTACTTCTTACAACCATGCATTGTGTAGATGAACTCTAACACAAGCTAACAATAATTAATTTTTATTTCTCGTATGTGTGGTATTTGTGATTTGATCTCACTACAAATAATCTCTTGATGAGTTGTTTGCAGTGCTTCACTATCCGTACATTTTGGTAATCTAACGTTTAACTCTCGCAAAATTGGACAATATCTTGGCAATGTGATCAACTTGTCCTGAATGTTGATGTCACTAAGCTCCAAACATAATAAACTTCCTCCCACTTGCCGAATCAAATTGATCACTGCTTTGTGCTCATGAATCAAGTTCAGTCGTGATAAACATAAACCTTGTAGATGGCTTTCTGCAAATCTATGTGTAATAGTTTTGATTCCAAAGGCTGTTGTCATCTCTTCCAAAAAGTTGGCAGACAGACTTGGGATACCTTCTAACGAAAGTGATAGCAATTGATACAATAAACATTCTGGTGGTGCTGCCTCATTTTCGATTATCTGTTCAAACTCGTCATCAGAGTCGAATACAGAACCTTCACTGTTATAATTGTTCCAATAGTCAGACCAACGATTAACGCTGGTTGGTGTCTGAACTAAATCTTCATCGTGCTCTTCTAAAACCGGTGCAAATCCAAGTAGATCTATGATATCAATCTCTGATACGTCTGAGATATCCTTCAAGTGTAAGTGTCGAAGGTTAGGGAATATAGTATCTCTGATATCCTGTAAGAACCCAGTAACTGCCTCAAGTTGCAACGAATACAGCACTTCAAACGTTTGAGGGATTACACAATCATCATTTTGCAATATTTCAACACTGGAAAGCGCAAAGCGTTCCAACAGAGGACATCCTATCGGTAGATCAACGAGTAACTCTTTGTAGTCAACTTCTTGCATATTTGACAATCTCAAGTACTTCAACAAGTGACAGTTCCTTGCAATCGATCCCAGAAATGCATTTACGTTTCTCTCGAATGGATAGAATGTTGATGTAGAAGTACTTGTATACGGAACTATAAAATCTATGTGTAGTTGCGTCAACGTATCTCCACGCGTGAGGAAAAAGTTCAAAAAGTCACCATGATGAGATATCGAGTGCGATAGATGTAATGATTCTATCCTACATGATATTGGAACATCGTTGATGATAGTAAACCTATTTTCAGTCATTGATGTTTCTAAATCTCTATCTACCAAGTACGAGAACTGTGTCAAGTGATTGTGTTGTGCCACAAATGACGAAACAGCAGTTAAAAAGTCTATATAAGCTACCCGTCCGCACTCTATGATAAAGGTCTTTAGCATTGGGTATGCGTCAGGTGGTAGCGTAGCAATGTACTCTGTAGCGTTTCCTCGTAACTCCAAATTCTCTAGTATGGTGTTCTTCTGTGCACTTTCAACAAGTATTTGTTTTGGTACATTGTACACTGCCAAATCAACATTAAGAACAAACAAAGCAAAAGCACCTGGTTTGATACTCAATCGCAAAGTCTTCAAACATGGAAAAAAGTGCGTGAAAACATATGGTGTAATCACAGGTGCGATGTTGTCTGTGCCACATAGATCAATGCATGTTAGTGTATCGAACTTTTTCACTTTGGAGAACGCTCGTAAGAATGAAATAATTTGCTCTTCTGGTCTAAGTCGCAATGCGTTCAAATGCTCATTTTGTTGCTCTATTTCTTGCTTTGAGAGTAGTGACCAACGGTGACGAAACACTCGCAATTTTTCAAACGTTGAAACAGCACGCAGTCCCTCCAAACGAACTCTTACACAACCAGAAATGTCCAATATTTCTAGTGTTGAACGAACGGGACTGTTCGCGAGAAATTGTATTCCAATATCACTAACTAGGAAACAATTTGTCAAGTCTAGAGTGCGCAACTGGGTGCAGTACTGTGATACAAGTTCGAGTGTAGTGTCTGTAATGTGTACGCAGTCGTTCAAAAATAGTTCTTCGATTATTTCGCCACATATAGGCATTAGAGTATTAAACACGCGATCTGTGAGTCTAATTCCTCCTAATGTATCATAGTATTGATGTTTAAACGAATTTCGGGTCAATGGTAGCCCAGTTCCGTGTGAATTTCGCACGCGTGAGCGGTCTTGATATTTCTTATCGTAATCGAGTTTGTGTGTTGGTCTTCCGCCTTCCACATTCGAAAGATTGCCAAATGTTATCTTTTTATAAATTATTTGTCTCCAAAGTGCAAGTTCTCCATCATATGGGTCTTGTTTTGGGTGTTTTTGTATGAGAATCATATTCCATAATGCACAGACCATGCTCGATCTGATTACAGAGAAAGTGTCCAAGTAAGAAAATATAATGCACAATAGCTCTTCTGTAACCGGCTCTAACGATGAATAATCGAATGCTTGATAAAGTTTTGCGATGTATTTGGAGCGTCTGATGATATTAAGTTGTGTATCATTTCTCTTCTTCCTTGTCATACAGTTGCTCAAAGAAAAGAGTTTACAACGAGTTGCTTAGCATTGGAAAACAAAGTGCTAACTGTTATCATGTGTTATGAATCAGTTCAGTGCTTTTCAGAGCCTACCTGCACTGTAACGGCTAGTTTAGAAAAATATTACAATGACATGACAGTAGACATTTTTGGAACTTCTGACAGGCGACAGGCACATGAAGACAACACTAGCGATCGTTTTGGCTCTAGTGGTCTTAATACAAGCCGCCACGCAATACACTAGCATATTTTCAGTTAGAGATGTAGAAGATTGGCTAAGTGGACTCGATAAACCGATAAATTTGACTTGTTGCAACAAGTGCCCCCCACCTAAAGTTAATATAATCAAACACTGGACCACAAAACTCGTGCCTATCAATATTCCCCAACCCGTAATCAAACACGTTCCTCATCATCAATCGCACGAATGTCCAGAAGGCTTCAAGCAAGTCTCAAACACAACTTGCGAGC
>JAESGV010001254.1_pt1 | contig 10717 bp, 9 predicted proteins | sample 9269781 | NCBI WGS metagenome assembly JAESGV01 (sample SAMN15741586, study PRJNA653496) | algae metagenome | isolation source: Tildeniella torsiva UHER 1998/13D and co-occurring heterotrophs from... | place: Slovakia: Slovak Paradise National Park, Hrabusice, Kosice Region | collected 2000-01-01
GCGGGGATTACAATCTTTGTGACTGTTATATGAGACTGTGTCATACTTTATGAGTGACAAGGCAGAGGATATTGAACAAGAAGAACCTACAGAAGAGGAGGTTCTGAACTATGCGAAATGGCTTGGTCTAGATCCTGACGCAGACCAAGACCTGTTCTGGATAGCAAATGAGGGTATAAGAGCTCCATTGCCACCAGGATGGAAACCAGTGTAAGCGCACTTGAGCGCTAACAGCTTTTATAGAAATGAAGATGGTCAGATGTACTATTTTAATTTTGAAACTGGCGAGAGTATTTGGGACCACCCACTTGATTCGCACTACAAAAACATGGCAGACGAGCATTTAATTCGAAAACGAAGAAGTTCATTAAAGTCGCAGCAAAATAACCAGGCATCGGTGCTAGACAAGAAGAAAAAGAAAAAGAATGTTAACGCAACACCTGCAGTTAAACTCAATCCGCTCTCATCGCTCGGCAAACCAGAGTCAAAGAAGAAATCAATGTTATCGGCTGCGCTTGGAAAGTTTTCGAAACCATTTGTTGGAGAATTGAACGAGGAAAAAACTGTTGTAAATGGTGACATAGACAGACTATCCGTTCGCCCATCATCCTCACCAAGGTTTCGCGATGAGAGTGAAGACGAAGATGGCGAGATAAATTTTGGAAAACCGTCATTGACACAACAAGCGCTACGCGCGGCACAATCCAGTAAAAACAAAGACCACGATAAACTCGCTGATCAAATTAAAGAGCTGAATCAACAAGTGGCACAGTTGCAAGAACAATTAGTGAAAAACAAAATTGATGTGGAGAAAGCGAATTCAGAAAAAGAAACAATATTAAGCGAGAAAGAAAAATTGTTAAAACAAAAACATGATGCAGAAAAAGATGTAGATTCTGTGAAGAAACAGGTAGAATCGGTGAAGCGAGAGGCAGATGCAGCTAAACAACAAAAAGAAAAACTGGAAACCGATATCGAACACTTGCAGGATACAAACACGGAACTGGAACGAAAACAGGCTTTGTTACGTGAGAACACACTAGATGAAATCGCACGATTAGAAAAAACAAAACAAAATATCGAAGATGCCGTTCTCAAAATACAGTCGCAGCGCATACAAGCGGAAGCAACTAAATCAGCACTGTCAGCAGATATTGTCAAATTAGAAAGTGATGTAGAGGTGGCAAGAGAACGTTCCAATCGCATGATCACACAAGTGGAACGGTTAAATGAAGAAAAAATCGATTTGGAAGTGTCCATCAATAGCTTGAAACGAAAATATGAAGAAACAAAACTAGATGCAGAGCAAGTCGAGCATGAACAATCACTACGCAGTTCGACTTCAGAATTACGAAAAGAGGAAGATATTCTTCGACGATCAATCGAAACAATGAACTTTGAACAAAAGAATTTGCTATCTGCACGGGAGAGTGAAGTGCACGAATTGGAAGAAAAGATTGAAATTTTGAGTAAAAACGTACGAGCGTTAGAAGATCAGAAACGTATCCTTGTTCAAGATGAACAAAATGAAAAAGCAAGAATTGGGCGGGAAATGGACATTTTGTTAACAAACAAGGCAAAAGCACAAATTTCCGTGAACACGCTGACTTCACATTTGGAAACCCTAGAACATGAACGCAAAGAGTTATCAGAAGAAATTAACAAGTTGTTAACTGAGAAACAAATTCTATTAGGAGATAACAAGTCGTTAAAAAGTCAGAACCAAGAGTTACAAGAACAAATCATTACTATGCAATTGGAAACGACGAAAAAGACACAAGAAGCAGATTCTGATGCTGCTGTCATGAATGAAAGATTGGCAAATCAACAACAACAGATTTTCCAGTTACAGAATCGTATTCTAGAGTATCAACACGCAGAAGCAAGGTCAACTGAACAAAGAACGATCAAAGAACGTGAAGTTGATGATTTAGAATCTAGACTTCGACAAACAGTTGATAATCTTGATCGCGCTCAAGATGAGAATCAAACACTACGCGAGTTGATCGTTAATCTTCGGAATCAAAAGATGAATGGCGTAGATTCTCCTCAAGAAAAAGAACCTTCTCCAATTGAAGAAAAGAAAGAAACATTCGAACTAGACACAGATTATTCAAAATGGCAACATCATGCAATGACGAAAATTAAGAATGAAAAAGATAAACTACGACGAGCAAAAGATTTTGTTCGGGAAGAGAAGGAGGAGATCAAACAGAAACAAAAGATGTTAGAAAAGGCAAGAGAAGAGTGGAAAGCAGATGTTAGTGAAATGTCCAAACAATCGAGTTCGCATCAAGCAGATAGAATTTTAAGAAGTGTTAAAAACGTATTAGAAAAACAAGCGTTACGGTTAAATGATGATATTAAGCAATTAAATCGGATACAACGGTGGATAGTACTACGCAGAGAAAAGTTGAAATTATTAGAGGAAAAAGTACTACACAAGAAACGAGGAGAGAAACATGATGATTTTTCGATATCACCAACTTCGTCAGTAGGATCAAGATCGACATCTGTTGCATCGTCTACACCTTCTGCAATTTCAAGTGTTTCTTCCATGTCGTTTTTGTTATCAGATGAAGGAACAGATAAACCAGTACAGCAAGAAAGATTGCAGCAACATCATCATCATCATCATCAAGTTACACCTCTGGAGAGTTACGGCGATATAGGAAAGATTCTCATGAATATAGAAAATGAAATTTCTGATATACATAACAAGATCAAAACTCATATTAGTAGAACAGGTTCTAGAGCTGGTTCTTTGATATCGCCACGTGATCATATTGAGATGGAACAAATGGCACGACCTACAAGTTCCAACTTTGTATTTCCACATTACCATGCTTTCCGCTCTACAACGCATAGTGTTGATTTAGATCGATATTCAAGGAGGCCTAGTACAGATGAAGTGCTAAGTGCAAAGTGGGACCGATACTTTGATGTAGATAGATATAAAGGGCCAATACCTGACCATAACAAGTTGCTAGAGTTCCAGAAGCAGTTATGTAGGTGGAGCGAAGAGCGAGATGTAGAAAGAGATATACTTACTGATCATGCCAAGTGGCTACGGATGTTTCAACAAGAACTATCAGTAAATGTAAAATAATTGTACAGCTGTTTGTAAAATAACAGATTCTAATTTAAAAACAAACATGTGGCTTCTAAGACGGACAACACCAGACAAGAAAGAGGAACCAAAACACGTAGACAATGGTGTAGAAACACTAAAAGATAAACTTGCAAAGATGCAGCTACCAGAGCAACCAAAACCAGTTATACGACAAGAACCTACAAAATTAATTGGTGTTAGTAATCTTATCAAAGAGACGCACTTTGATGAATTGAAAAAAGCGCTGCCGCTTCACCCACAAACAAACGATTGGCATTTACTGTACGATAGTGCAAAAATGGGACTTGCGATAACATCGTTTTGTGATCGCGTGTTAGGACGTGGACCAACTGTTCTCATTATCAAAGATACAGATGGACACATATTTGGGTGCTTTGGCTCCGAATCGTGGAAAAAGTCCACAAAATACTATGGCAACTCGTCATGTTTTCTATTCCAAATCCAAGGTGAAAAAGTGAACATTTTTCCAGCAACACAATCAAACACAAATTACATGTACTTTAATATGGGAAATCAATACAATCCATACAATGGCTTGGCTATGGGAGGAACCGGAAAGTTTGACTATTTCCCACTCGCCTTGGATAAAAATTTTTCATCTGGAGAGTCACGTGGTTCGCTACGTACTTTTGGATCTCCATGTCTACTTGGTGAAGATGCGTTAGAAGATACTTTTAAAATCGATTGCATAGAAGTTTGGGGATTCCCACTCACCGAGTCTGATAGAATAAATTTAGAGTACGAACAAACGACAAAAGAGGAAAAACGAGGAGTGTTAAATAGTGACGATAATGCAGATTTATATTTTATGCAACAAGCTGGACGTGTAGGAGAAGGTGCAAACTATAAAGCAGAAGTTGATCAGAAAAAGTAAATTTATAAAATATCAACATCGCAAAATTCTGTGTCATCTAACATGTTTTCGTTCAATTCGTCTCCACTCGTATCTACAAACTGGCCAACAGATTGTAAAACTTGTATTACAGATTCTTCATCCAAACAATTGACAAAGAATACACTGACTTTCTTGCTTGTCGTGTTTCTCTCCAAATACTTGTTCAAAATGTATCGTTTCACAGCTCGTACACTATCTCCGTTGAAATCTTTACAGTATTTGGAAAATTTAGAATGTTGCAATTTTGTTGGCAACAAATCTACTCCCGTAAGTATCAATGTTACACTTCTATCTGCGTTTCTTTCATCATTGATCACATTATCAAATAATTGTACACTTTCTACAAACCTTGACGTCTTATCATCTTCGTACAATTTTTTATCATAATCTAGTACGGATGCAAAATAGAATACATGTCCTATATCACGAGCCAATAGTTTTCCCCATTTTTTACGTTCTGCTCTTGCTCCACCAACATCTGTTACGCTGTAACTATTTTTCGAAATGGTCACATTGTTTTCAATAACGCCACTTGTTTTCTTCCTACAAAACATGATATCTTGAATAGTAGGTTTGTACATTCCTGGATCGAATCTTTCGATATCCAATAAAAAGTGATAAATATTTTCATCCATTGCTGGAACGTTCCAACGACTCGCCTTGATGATTTCAAAGAATTGATCGTCCATGCATAAGAGTCGAATAGCACGATAAAATGTTGGGAAGAGTGTGACTGCTTGACTGACTTGCATATCAAAACTTAGAATGTAGACCATCTCTTCTCTCCAATCTTTTGGTAGATTCTCACGCGTCTCCATGATATGAGCGCAGAGTATTTGCATGTTTTCGACAATATTTTTGTAGATAAATGGCAAGTATTCTGCTTCGTGGAACGATTTCGGATCGTGCTTGCGTACCAAGTGTTTTGAAAACGTTGTTTTTCCAGACCCTAACGTTCCCAACATTAATATTTGTGGTCCCGGATTGTTTCTGAAATTGCCACCTAATAACGATGGTGACGTTGTAGTGCGTCGATGTATAGGTTTTTGTTTTTTAGTTGCCATATGTGGTGTAATAGCAGACGCACTTACTGCACGTGTGATCGCGTTACTCGTGCCTTCGAGGAATTTTCCAATTAAAACGGGTCGTTTTCGTACTGGTTTTTCTTTCGTATTCAAGTAGGATTTTGTTTCCGTTTGTTCTTGCTCCGTAGGGACATAGTTTCTACACTGTTAGCACAAAGGTGAACAACTCACAATAGTGGTTTGGTGGAGATTAAGACTTCAAGTTGTCCACAAGTCATCCATGCTGAAAAAGGCACTTCCATGGGTTTAGTAGGAGACATAAATGTTGTCAAATCTAACGTGAAACGGTCCACTTTTGTGATTTTCTTATGGTTACGCTGAAAGGTTATTATGTTGAATAGTAGTGCATACCATCTTCAATGTGATACGCAAGAGTTTTGTATTCAAGTGTGACTGCTTTTTGACTTTGGAAAAGAATCCGAAAGGTTGGTCAAACACGACGTTGCCATTCTTTGGTAATTTAAAAGTTGTATCGCCTCTTTTCTTTCCTCTCTTCCAAGTTATCTGCAATGTTACGCTTGTGACATGTAAACTTACGCAATATTCAGTATTTGGTTTAGATTCAAGTTTTATGCCTTGGAGGGCGTCTATTTGAAGTTTAACTTGGTATAGAATGTGTTGTGGAGCAGTAGAAGTACCACGTGGAGACATTGGCCCTCTTGCCAACAGAGACCTTGGTGATAACAGAGTTGTCATGTTTCAAAATTGCACTAAAAAAGAAAAGTTTGACGCCTAGTTGATTTTTGATGAGCGAAGCGCTTTTACAAGTTTTATCGTTGTTAGGTGATTCAACACTGGTATTACTGGAGAAGATGATCTTGGTGTTGCATCACGACAACATTTGGTTTCATGAAAATTTTTTTTCAATTTACACTAAAAAGCGATATTTAAGAACGTCTCAATAAGATTTACATAGATTGGCACGAAGTTTGCAGAAGAATATAGATCCTGCTCGTTACAAGAGCTTGGACAACCCAGTGCTCAAACAAGCAACAAGGCCATGCTGTTGCGGTCTATCGCAAACCAATGTCGCTTAGGTTTACCGGTAGTAAGAAAAAGCAAGAAACTACGCTTGGATCCCAGTGTCGCAGACGATTATGAGGAAATAATAGAACATTTACGTTTACACTTCGATACGCCACTTCCAAAACAAGTACGATACTTTCTCACGCTCACAACATAGGAGAATATCAAAACCAAAGCACAGTTTGTAGAAACTCTGGCAAGTGCATACTTTTATCCACTTAAAAAAACGTTACATCGAGCCACAAAACATGACCTTAAAACATTGATCGATTTTATCGTAGCCGCAGTGAACGCAGAGCTATTTTCAGGCGATGAATTGTTAAAAGAGTTAATGAACCAAGTGCCACTACCCACAAACTTGGACATTGTTATTTCTGACGTTGCATTAGCGTACGCAAATCAAATTTCATATTAACAAACTTAGGGAAGACTCTGTCGATTTATTCACCGATCTATGCCAACAAGTACTCAAACTCGATAACACTTCAGATTCTTCCCGTCACACAGTCATGAACCAACTAATCGCACTCACAAACTCGTACTTGTCTTTTGAAATGGAAAGTGTTCAAGATTCGCAACGACTTATCATTCGTACGTGCTTTTAACACGCTAACCATGCCAGGAAAAATATACGATTCGATACAAGAAATCACAACGTTTTTGGTGTACACGCCACATGGCATCTCGTTCGTCAAAGTGTTACAAATAATAGTCAGTAATCAACAATTCGACAAAAATATCAAATTGAATCCACTGTTAGTTGATTATATTTACCAAAGAGCACATCGATTGCGTGAGAACATGATCACGCCTTCACAACAAGAGTTGCGTGCCTTACTATTCTGCTACCATTTACCAACTCACCAACATACCATGGCGTTACATTCATCAGAACAAAATGATGTACTATTCCAAGCTGTACAATCAAACTTGCCAAGTGGAACACCAGAGTGGGATCGAAAAGTTACACAATTAGTTGGTGTGTTGTGTCAATATACAAGCCCTGACTTGTTCAACTACTTTTTGCAACAAGAAAAACGATTACGAGCAGCAAAAGAAACTAATGCAAAGTTCGCGTTGAATTTCACACAAGATATGTTACATGAAGCAGCAGTACATCGCATTTTCCAAATTGTGAAAGAAAAAGAAGGACAAGAATCCATGAATGATAGTTTGTTCAAAGATGTGTCATTAGGTTCAATCGGAAAATGGATAGCTTTTGCTGATCAATTATACTTTTTAGTGAACAAGACGATCACGTTAATGAGCTTTAAACAATTATTATTTGGAGAAAAAGAAGGTGAAACTAGTTCAAATGAGAACGCGATGAGTGTTAGAAAATTAGTCGAGATACACGAAGATCGCATGAAAGACCACTTTGTAACGTGGTTGATTCTGCAACTATTACGTATGTTTTGCATTATTATGCTAACCAAGTAGCGATTTTACCTCCAAAGACATTAGAAGCAGATTCGTTGATGATTTCAGAGTTTTTAAGACTTGTGAAAGAACTTCGTGGTCGCAAACTTGTGTCGTGGAAACCACACGAGGAAGAACTTGTACATTACAATGCCATGTTTATCATGAACAGACTCAAGAACATTGGCGTACCATATTTGCACGATAACTACACCTCCAAGAATGTTGAAAACTGGTGGGGAAGCGACTGTAAGAATATTATCAAATGCTAACAACTGTAGGTGACAGTGGAAAAAAGATTGATTATTACAAACTAAAAGAGAGCGATATCAAGAATTTATTCTTGTTGAGCTCGTACTTGACTCGTCCGATCGCACAATCAATCATTGATTTTATACAAGCAGAACCTGCAGAAGGGTACAACATTCCATTTGAAAACAATGGAAAACATACAAACATACCCATCTCTCGAGTTCAAAATGCAGGTATTTCGTTTGGTCAACAAGGAAGTAATGTGCGTGGGTTGATTCTTTTCAAAGGTCGTTTCAAACCATTGCCATCAAACTTACTGTTATCTATATCGTCACATGCTCGTTGTCGCTTATTTGACTTTTTGGAAAATGTCATTTTCAAAGCTCATACGAGTAACGCTGCGATTCCTCCTGCAGTACTCGAAACATACTCTAGAATACTCTACATGAGTCCGTGCTTGTAAGTGTTTCCTATTCACTAACACTAGTAGTGTTCTGTTGAGTCAGAAAAATGTAAGAATTTTACATTTCGACGATTTGGATATTTCCACACGATATCTTCTAGTCGAGTTGATCAACTTCCGTTTGGTTCGATTTTTCAAGACCATCAAACCAGATAATCTAATTCGCGCAATTACAGATATTTTGAAGTCGATTAGCACGAAACCTTCAACGATGCATCGATTGTATGTAACTGTAGAAATGTTGATTATCAAGTGTTTCTTGTACGTGTTATCATCAACGGAAAAGTTCCAGGAAATGGTCATGTTCAACAAAAAGTTTTTAAAACTTATTGGCGAGACGTATCCACGTATGGTCGGACATGCTGCGATAAGACTCTTTAAAACAAAGTATGTTACAAGTTTACATGTTACTAACGTTACGTAGAGGTGTATTTGGAACAATAGGAGTCGAAAAGTCGCAACAAGTCATGGATGCGCTAGTGCAAGAATGTCCACACATTTTCCCACTAGACTCTGCAGCAAATTATAATCTATCACCAGTAAGTTTTGTCGTGTTTCCAAAAGGTCCCGACATGCGAACTCACTTGATGGATGTCACCAGACAACTCGTAGAAAGTTCTCACTCAGTTAGACAACTCGTAGAAAGCACACTAGCAGGACAGTTAGCGCCCAAAGAACTCGAAGCAAAAATGAGCGATATCGTGAATGACTTACAGAACCCAGAAGTCAAGAAAGCGTTCTTGTGTCAAGTTTGGCATATCTTTATGACGATGCAAGTACCATTCATGGCTCACTCGCAAAAATGTATCAAGTACATTGTTATGACGCAACTCAATGCGTTAGAGTTGAGCACTGCTACCTATCGACTAGTCAACTTTGTTTTGTTCGAGCACATGAAAGAAGTATCACCAGAAGAGTTAGTACCAAAAGTTGGAGATTTGTTCATACGTTTTGTATGGGAGTTGGAAGTTGTTTCCTTAGAGACACTTACACTAGCTTTAATTGAGCAAATTCCATACCACAACAATGCCAATTTGATCATCAATTATATTCTATTAGGAGAACATTTTGTTGAACGAGTCAAGTTCTTTATGGAAATTGGATTAAATCCAAATCAATGGGATGAAGACGACGCGTATCCAAAGCACTGTATCTATCACCATCGATACCCAGAAAATTGGGGTTTACAAGATAATCAAAACGCAGAAAAAGATACAGTTGACTTGCCATGTTACTTTGGCAACGTATGTCTACGAATGATCCCTGTCATGGATTTACTTTTCAGAAAACTCATCGAATGCGCAGAACGTGACTCGTTAATGCTTCTCGTGGACAATTATGGATTATTCTTTAGCAAATACCACGAAAACATTGTCACCTTTTTGAGAAGTGTTCTACTACTCAACTATGATCGAACGTTCCAATCAAGAGAAGATCCAAACATGGTATTGTACTCGTTAGATCCAACACTCAAGTTTAAATTTTTAACGTTACTATTAAGTGATCCAACGCACTTGATGGGACATATTTCACCAGAGTTACAAGTCGTACTCAGTAACATGGCCAATTTTGGAGATTTTTCAGATTATTTCAAGATTCCGTACTTTATTTCTAGAATTCAATACTTGTCGGAAGTATTTCCAACCATTAATGATGTTGATATTGGAAATAATTCGATACGAGATCATTTTAATGAGTACGTGTGAAATGGAAAAACTAACATTTTAGATTCTCTTCCGAGTTTGAGACTCGTGTGAATTTGTTCGTGATTGAATTGTTGACACTTGTGAATCTACCTGCGACGATTGTCAATTTGAAAGTAGCCATACAAACTATGATAGAAAGTTTATATTTTATAATCGAAAACAATATTGCCCAGAGCAACCAAGATTTCCACAAGAATACTTTCAAATTGGCTAATGTTAGTACGTTTTACATTTTTGCTGTTTCTAACCCGCTAGTTGGTGTCGTTTTAGCATCGTTACCACAACCAGAAACATGTCAATGTTTATTGGCATTTGTCTTGTTACGATTACAGTTAATTAATGGAAAAACAGATGCTGAACACTTTGTCAAGCATCACCAGGCGCTAATGACAATTATTCACACGTTCCTAGGTTACACAAGCTTGGAAAGTTTATACCTATTGAAAGAGTTTTTCGTCGCTTGTGAGCAACTCGTAACCAACGAAGAACAGTTACACTTTTTAGGAAACATGATCGGACCAGTTGTTTCCACGTTGAACAAGTGTTACACGCTACAGACATATGATATCAATGGTGTAGCTAGCAAGTCGTTCCTGCTTCACGAGTTGTTACTAGAGTTTGTAAAGTGTATCAAAAAAGTTGGAAGACAACAAAATGAGACAATGGAAGAGGTACTAGATTTAGTAGATCACATGTGTCATTTGGTGTATACTGGTGGAAGAGCAAATGATGAGAAAT
>JAESGV010001255.1_pt1 | contig 10706 bp, 10 predicted proteins | sample 9269781 | NCBI WGS metagenome assembly JAESGV01 (sample SAMN15741586, study PRJNA653496) | algae metagenome | isolation source: Tildeniella torsiva UHER 1998/13D and co-occurring heterotrophs from... | place: Slovakia: Slovak Paradise National Park, Hrabusice, Kosice Region | collected 2000-01-01
AGAAATAGAAATGATTTGGCGCGTATGTGGATGCTTCTAGAATCGTTACAAGTTCCAGTTGTCCCACAATCACCACAAGTATCACCTATTCGTGAAGATATCAAACAAGTTGTTGATGACGAAGATGGTATATCATCATTTGATGAACTTCAATACGACGACAAAGAGTTTGAAGATGGTATACAAACAAGCGATTCTTCATTCCCAGAAGACCAGTACAATCCTGCGTTTGAAATTCCTACAAGTCCAACAAACTATTCTCCACCAAATCTAACTCCATCAGCACATTTAACACCTCCACATCATGCGTTTTTGATTTCTTCACCACCAACGCATGAAACGATACCACCAATAGAACATCCATCGCCACCAAGTATGGTTTTCTACGAACAAGGTCAAGAACAAGGAACTGATACAAGTATGTTTACAGAAGTACTAGTAGATACACTAGATTACTATTCTGAACTAGGAGATGCACAAACATGTGCAAGTATTGTAGCAGTTGTAGGTTCAGAAGGAATAGAAAACGAACGTGTGCTACATTGGTATTTGGCCTATGTAGAATTGTTATCTAGACATCGATCTTTTTCAACGATGAACGAGTTGATTCAAAGCTGTGCAGAACCATACATTCGTAGTTTGAACAAACAAAGTACAAGTATCAAGACATGTTGTGGTAAATGTGGAACATTACTTAACACAAAGGGAGATGAGAATACAAAGACATGTAACTCGTCTACAGTTTGTGAAAAATGTTCAAGTCAAACAGCAAGATGTGCCATTTGTAGACTACCTGTACAAGGAGCCTTCTTTTGGTGTCAAAAGTGTGGTTATGGTGGACATTTAAATCACATGATGAACTGGTTCAAAAAATATGGATCGTGTCCAACATGTGGCGTAGACGTTTCAAATGTTCAAAAAATGTACTAACTGTAATATACCCATACAATTATTTCCCTTAATTTTGTGGTGGAGTGTATACGTAGTGCGCGAGTTTATCTTCACGATATTCTACGCGTTCAATCTCTCGTAAAACTTGTTCTGCTTCCTTGCTATTTTCCATATTGTGTTCAACAGCCAATAGGTTCAACTCGCGTGCTAATTCTGGAATAGATGCTTGTTCTTGTTGTGTCAAGTCACGAACGAATTTTGCTGGAACACCAGACCATAATTGACCAGCAGGAACGTTTACATTGGGTGCGACAACGGATCCAGGTGCGATCATGGAACGTGCTCCAACAGTGGCGCCGTCCAAAATAGTAGCTCCGATACCAATGTATGCTTCATTTTCCAAAGTACACGCGTGTAGTATTGCTCCACTTTCTATGAAAACATTAAAATAAAAGTTTTTTCTTACCAACTGTTACATTGTCTCCGATATCTGTACCTCGTTCATGACCTTTTCTACTCGAAACGTGAACAATTACGCGATCTTGCAAGTTTGTTCCTTGTCCAATTTTTATACTATTAACATCTCCTCTTACGACAACATTGTACCAAATCGATGAATTTTCTCCAATAGAAACGTCACCAATAACGTGCGCATTTGGTGCAACAAAAACTTCTTTTCCAATCTTTGGTACTTGATTTCCGAAAGTCATTACTCTTCTATGCCTATTTACTGGAAATATAAATTTTTTTGTTCGATAAAAAATTACATTGTTCACGGTACGCCAAGCTTCCTTGCATAAAGCAGCCAATACGATCGAGTGACTCTCCAGCCTCGCGAAACATGTGGCCAACCCAATATTTGAACGAGTGCTTGCTAACACGTTGCATCGACATGTTTTAGTGATACAGAGAAGACTGTTTTGTGAGAATTTGCGTGATTGGTTTACTTGTTGTAATCGGACAAGTTGACTTTTTCAGAAACGAGAAAAGCGTTACGTGCAGTTGTTTCTAGTTAAGAATGTACGCATGAAACACTGTGGGAATAGTGGATGTTTCGTTTTCTCGCGACAGAGGATTTTACATTTTTTTATGCGTGGTTGTACAACTATTATGCAAATGGTACTTGCTCGAGCCGGCTCTCAACAGCCGTAACTGCATGGGGTTCACCAAGTGCGCATATAAACAAGCTGGTCACGACGGTTATTTGCAACTAGATCACAACAAGCCGAATCAGACGTAAAGAAGCAAGAGAATCTACGAGAAAAGCTTCAACTAACGGATAGAGCTCAACGATGACATTTTATTACTTCACTTTTTGGGAACTCAAACCATGTTTAATGGATTGTCATGTGACAAAAAATTGGCAAAAGGGAGAATATTTCATCTAAAACACAAAATAGAATTGGAAAATGAAATTAAGATATTGGAATTAATAATAGCAAAAAGAAAGACAAGAAGAAGGAAAAGAAGGTTTCCGGAAAGAATTCACCGAACTTCTTTCTTGACTTAGGACTGTTTTGGACGACAAGAACTTTGAAGCACCAGCCAAGAAAATGTTGAAATCATCCTAGAACCTGCTCAACGACAAATGGTGGTAAAATAAAACAACAGTAACATATTTAAGAAATCTATTTCTGATATACTGTACCATACACTTCGAAGCCACTTGTGGCGGTGTAGCACTGTGAGTATAGCTCTGGATTCCCTGATACCGAACCTGTTCTTTTAATCGCAAAAAATTGGTATGCAGTATTGGAGACGATAGGCCACGATGCATAATCCTTTTCTTTAGTTATAGAACAGTCCTCTACGTGTTCTTTGAGGGTGTCCCAGTGCTTACCATCAGGACTGCCCAGTAGTTGCCAGTTTCGTAGTATACAATGCCCGTTCCCATTTGTTATGTACCCTATAGTATAGTAATTGGGTTTTATATAAATTTTTGAAGCGGAAAAGTTCATTGTTATCGTGATATTATTAGGAATGGAGGAATATTGCAAATCACCCACTCCGTACTTCCAGAAGAAGTTTTCAATATATTCTTTCCCTCCATTCGTGTTAACATGAACATTTACATATTGTGTTGGGTTATAATACTTTTGGTTTTGTCCAAATTCTGTTCCAAGCCAATATATTACTCCTCTCTTGTCGTAATCGCTAGAGTATATAAATTTTTTTCCATAATCACGCAGTGTTGCTCGTAGTTGTGGAAGAAGGTCAACAGAGTCTGAGTTGAGTATGGAGATGTCTGAAAAATGCATTTCTTGAGATTACAAACGTTTATTTCTATTGTTCTTCGAGTGGGTAGTTTGGTTAGGAGCACCTTGATTGAACATATTTGATGGTGGTGCGTTGAATACAGAAACGTTAACATTGTTATGTTGCTGTATCTGTTGTTGTTGTGGCATGGGTTGTTGCATCTGCCATTGTGCATTGTTAATATTTCCTTGCACAATAGAGTTTTGCAGACTTAATCCGTTATACTGTGGATAAAAGTTTGATCGATTCTGTTGGGAAAGCTTTGCTTCGAGTCGCATCTTGTCAGATTCTCCTAATCTCATTTTTGAAAATATTGGATCGCTTCTTCTTATGCCACTCTTAGACATGGACACGCCTGTACTTTCTTCTTGTAGTCGTTTTAGCAACTCTAATTCAACCTCGTATGGAATATTTTGCATGGCGCCAGTAGGAATTTGTTCTCTTGTACAAACTTCATACCAAGCAGTTACACGCTCATAGTTGGTCGCTTTTACGCGGTGAATACCTGGTTTGATTGTTCCATTTGATACTTGGGTAACTGCATGACCACACCATAACACGACAACATCGTTAGGAACAGAGTACCAAACGTTTGTAGTTGGGTCGAACATTTCTAGACCTGGTGCGCTTGAGCCAAAACTAATGGAGAATAATCCAGGGTCGGCATGTTCATTTACCTGAGAATCAGTTCCCTCGAATTGTGTTGGGAATTGGTTTGCAGGATAGTACTTGACAATATCGAAAAGTCCGAATGAATCGAGTCGGCCGTTGTCTTCAACCGAGAATGGATTTAATAGTGGTAGGTTCGCGAGTGAATTATAGTTTGATACGTTGAATAGGTACATGCCGCAACCAGAAGTGTGTAGCATTGTTTTTGCTAATTTGTCACACTGCGCAGCAATGGCAATGAACTCGTTGCATGGATGGTTACCAAATGTAGTCATTTCGTATCCAGTCATGAACCTGTACCCTTCTTTTCTACTTGTATTAAAGTACCCAAAACGATTTTCAGGGAATTTAACTTGTCTGTATTCATTTTTACTTTGTTGTGGTGACTTCATCCAGTTTGCGAACTTGTCGAATAGTGTTGGTAGAGTGTTTGGATTGTTAATGCCGAAAAATTGTCCAGAAACATTGTCAAGGTGAAAGAAAGCCCATCCACGTTGCCCGAGTTCCTGTTTGACATTCTTTAGGTTATCTACTGTTGGTTGAATAAGGTATGAAAGTGGATAGCGTGTTGGTTGTTGTACGTTCATAATGTTTTTTGATTATGTCTGACATCTTTCTTGTTTGGGTTGATGTTTTACTGTGTAGTTACAATGGTACAAGATTAAACCGATTTTATTACATCCTTCCACTTTGCCTTGTGAATGTCCATTTCATGAGGAGATTTGGACTCTCTGTTGGACGACCAAATCAAATACTGTCCGTCATAACTAAAATGTGGGAACAAGTTGAATGTACCCTGTGTAGTGATTCTTCTTAGGTTTGTACCATCAACATTAATCACATACAAATGGAAATGTGCTGGATTACCATGATTTTGGTTTGATGCAAAAATAATTCCACTATCGTCAGGCAAGAATGATGGAGCAAAATTGGCACCTCCAATCTTGGACAATTTTCTTTGACCGGTACCATCACTGTTCATGATAAAGATGTCCATAGGATAATTCACAGGTTCTACCAAACCTAAAGACAATAGTGTTAAATAGTTTGTCAAATCGGCACCACGTGGACGATTCGCACGCCACACGATTTTATCACCCTTGTGACTGTAGAACGCGCCGCCATCGTATCCTGGCGTGTATGTCAATCTTTTGATATTTGAGCCATCAATGTCCATCGTGTACAACTCTAGATCGCCATCTTTTGTGCTTGTGTAAATGATCTTTTTGCCATCAGGTGACAATGTGCCTTCGGCTTCGTAGTATTTGGATTGTGTCAAGTTTTTGAGAATTTGTCCGGTTGTTGCGTCGGCCAAGTACATATTCATATTATATACGGCCCAAGTGTATCCAAAAGATTTGTCGGCTTCTGGTGGGCATCCTTCACCGTAAATGTCCATGGTGCTACTGTAGATGAACGTTTTCATGTCTTTCATAAAGTATGCACAAGTTGTTTTGCCTTTTCCATTGGAAAGCATTTTAACGTCTGATCCGTCTGGATTCATTGAAAAGATTTGATCGCACTTTGAGAATCCTTCCCTAATGCCTTGAAAAATAATTTTAGAATTGTCTAATGACCAATATGCTTCGGCATTGACACCTCCATTTGTGAGTTTTGTTACGGATTCAAAATACACCGTTTCATCACCAGTTAATACGCCTGGTTTATCGCTAGGTTTGTTCATTCTGCTGATAATCAAAACAGTCACAATTGCTGCAACAACTCCGACAATTAGCACAACAGCGCCGACTGTTAAAAGTTTACGATAGTTGCGTGTGACCTTGCTTAGAAAATTGGTGTTCTCAAACTCATCGTACCGCTCTACTGTGGCCATGTTGTTGTGTTTGTGTGGATGAATTGGAAGAACGGATTTGATCGTGAAGAATTAAGCGGAAGTTCAAAAGGGTGTCGGCAACGTTGCGTGGCCGAAAGAGCGTGGGAAAAAGCTGCTGTTATGGATTAGACAAGGTATTTACGATAGTCTTTGTTAATATTCTTGTAGGGATCAACAGCATCTCTGTTCTCTAAGAATCTAAATTCAAATGGACCATGCTTGAATAACTCTAGGTCTGTTTTCCAGTCAAATAAGCAAGCACCAGTGCCCACTTCAAATGGATTCAGTTCAATGATACGAATGCAATCTTGGGCAGGAATGTTCTCATTGTACAACGAGTGCCTGTCCACAGTAAAATCAATAATATAACTATTCACGTGGGTTAACTTTGGACGAGCAATCTCAAAGAACTCTTTGATTCTTTTAACAATTTGTGGGTGGTACTTGACGATATAGTCAATGTAACAAATATAATTATACTGAGACAATGCATTGAGTTGGTTATCGTATACAAACGCTCTAAACTCGAGATCAATGTCAATTTGAGCCCACCATTCGCGTAACACTAACGATACACCAAATTTTTCAGGTCTAAAATACAACTCTTCTTCGAAATCTTCGTGGACACGTTCACTCTGTACCAAAAGCGAAATAACTTCATCGTATGACTCTACGCGTAACATTTTTGTTGCTGCGCGAGAGATGGCAAGTACTAGTTCGTGATTATCTTTTCTTTGCTCCTCTGTGAGAGTTTCCAACTCAAAATTGTACAATTTTTCAAACACTTGTTCATCACAAACATCTTTTGGTGATCGTGAAGAGAGTTTGACAAAAGCTTGTTTGTTGGGAAAGCTTTGGATGACATTTGTACATTGTTCTCGAAGGGTGATGAAACTTGGTTCGTCTATTTCCAAGTCGTGCAAAGCTTGTTCCAAAGTAATTTTGTTTTTCTTCCACTGTTCATGCTTTGCGTTAATGGCTTTTGCTTGTGCAGCAGTGAGGTCTAAAAAGACGGTGTCGAAAGTGTGGTCTTTGATTGCGTCGAACCAGTTCTCTACATACGTGTTGATGATGCTCGTGTGGTATTGTTGTGCAGTTCGTTCGTCAACAGCCACTTTTGGACGTTCTTGCACGGTGGTCTTCTTTAGTTTTACGTTCTGTAGAGCGTTTGCGTCCATGGTGATGTTCTGTGATGGTTTTAGTAAGTGTCTTTTTATTTGTGTAGTTCGGACCGTGAATTCAATTACTACTGAAGAAGAAGTCTGTGTCCATTCTCCAATCACTTGCTTTAGCTGAAAGACTTACAATCTTTGGGTTACCGTAAATGAAGTCCATTCCTCGCCACAAAAAAGGTCCATCTAAGTTGATTTTGAATCGAGTCTCGGCTATCCCACTTATTGATGGTACTAAATCGTCCACTCTGTATATTGGTAGTTTAGTAGGTACTTGTTGTCCATTTCTCGTAAAAAAAACTTGTCCTGTGCGAAGGTTCCAACATGTCCCAAGAGTCTCTTTAGGTTCAAATGGTAGGCCATCTGTCAGTTGCGATACTTGTCCACTGGAGTCGTATATTCCAGCATTATCACTATGATATCCAATCGAGTTGCTCTTCCAACCAATCTAGAGTCAAGAAAGTAGAATACTGATTACCATCATGTTGTACCCTACTGGTGCCAATCCAATAGCCCCTGCACAATTTTTAAGTGGAGGATTAAATGCAACTTCAAAATATATCATGTTTACAGTCTCTTGTATCAGAGGAATTCTGAATTGTACTACTGGCTGTTCGGCATAAACATGTCTAGGTTTAGCAAGAAGAAACTCATTTGGTGCTATTTGCTGCGACTCGACATGAAAGACTACGATATCGCTAAAATCTATCGTACTCATGCAAAGAGATCATACACAATTTTGTAATTGGTTTGTCGTAAACTGGTAACCATCAGCTTTACTAAGACTCGATTTTTGATACTGCACCACCGCAACATGAAGAGCTTTGTCGTACTGGAGCTGGTTGTGGCAATGGTCCAGGGTGATCTACAATATCATCGCGTTGTATTACATTTCTTGGATCCTTCATAACGTACTCAGTCACTGTTCGGAACGCTAGCTCTACGTTCTGTTTCGTAGCAGCACTTGTTTCTACAAGACCTATATAGCCATTGTTCTTGGCATACTCGGCAATGTCGTTCATATTTACATCATTCCTTAAATCGATCTTGTTGGCGACTAATAAGCATGGCACTGAACTACCATCTGATAGAAATACTTTTTCGTCGACATCTGCTTTCCACTTTTCGACTGCTTCGAAACTCTCGTTTGATGTCACATCGAAGACGATCATTGCCGCTACTGCGTCGCGATAATACACCCTACACATGTTTCTGTAACGCTCTTGACCAGCTATGTCTGCATGAGTAAGTTATTACACTATTTGTGAGCACTAACCCCAGTATTGTACACTAACGAGTTTGTTATATTCTGTTTGTGTAGCTTTTAGTGCGAAATCTACACCAACCTTACAGTTAAAATTGTTTTAAAGAGCATACTGTCGCTTTGTGAACTGACGAGTAAATGTTGTGCACATATCGTTGAATTAATGACGATTTGCCTGTGCCACTATCCCCAATGACTATGACTTTGAACAAGAACTCTTGATAGTCTGTTGTGGTCATGTTCAAATTATTTTGCTCGGTTTGTAATTCTGGTGGCACTTCCGAAAACTGCTTTCCAATTCATGGTTTTGATTGACAAATAGCTAAGTAATATTTTATTGAGCGTTTGTCTTTGTGAACTTGGCAGCAAAGAATCCAATGCTGTGATAATCACGCAGAGGATCAAATCGAAGAACTTTAGCAGCTTGGTCTTCATTTAATACACTAAGCAGTCCAGGTGAAGAGTACTTGGTGTAGTCGCAAGGTAACGACGGTGTCACCAACTCCAGTTTCTCTTTTCCATTCTCACCGTTGAATTCTGTCAATAACCACTTCACATTCTCCTCATTCTCAAGTGGTGATATCGTACAAGTTGAGTAAACTAACACTCCTCCATTCTTAACTAAACAAACAGCTTTCTTTAGTATTTTTCGTTGATAATGTGCTGTCTGCTCTAATGTGGTCAAACTATAATCAGTATGACCCAACGAAGGTCGCTGACCAAGTCCAGAACATGGTACATCACACAATACGCGATCATAAACAACACTTTGCTTGTTATCTTTTGTTCCATCACGTACTATACAATCAATTACATGTTCAAGTCCTAAACTTGTCACCAACTCTTGCATTTTGTCAACCTTGTTCTTACTACGATCACAAGAAGTAACTTTTCCTGTTACAGGAGCACCATTTGCTCGTTCAATCATTAACGAAGCTATATGTGTTGATTTCCCTCCTGGACTTGCACAAACATCTATTATGATATCACTTGGTTGAGGATCAAGCAGATACGCGACCATCATAGATGGTAAATTTTGTGGGAAAAAGTGAAAAGTAGGAGATAGGAATTGGAATGAAATTGTTTCAAAAATACACTTGGTTAACTCGATTGCGATTCCACGAGCGTGTTGTGCAAAGATCTCATCACGAGACATGGTTAGTGTACCATTTGCAACGTGAATGAACGAACCAGTCGAAAAGAGTTCATCTTCAAGTGATCTGACTTTGACTCCACGTTTTGTTACGCCGTTTATGTCTACGACTACACTAACGGTGTCACCATGTCGTACACCCAATGATGCACCAAGTACACCAGGAGCAAAAATATGACTCCCTCGCAGTATCGCTTCTCCACAGCCTTTACCTACAATCACAACTAAACAGTGAGTTTTATGTGAAAAAGTGTTACATTTCTGTAATGGTTCTCCTATATCGTGTGGACCTGTAACTGGTACTGTTAAACAATCAAGTATTTCGTCGTGTATTGTAACTATTTTGCCAACTAACTTTTCTAACTCGTTACGTGCTTCTTGTATCCAATTTGTTTTGTAGATATTCGATTTTGGACTTGCACGTATTGTAGAGAGTGTTGGTGCACTCGTCATTACGTCATTTAGATTTTTTATGTACGTTTCTTTATCACCACTGTGATACCTGGCGAATAAGTGCAAGACTTCATCTGTGAAGACGCGCAAGTTGAGTCGTTTTTGCATTATTTTATTGTAACAATAACTCACTTATAACTCAAAGAGAAAGATTTTATGTTCTATTATTTAAAAAACCGCCACTACAGCGGCCTACAAAAAATTTTGGTCCCTGCCATTAGCCCATAAAGAACCAATGACATGGCAGGCACTCACGCGTGTGCAATGTGAGCATCCACACCAACCCAGCGCCTTCTTGATCACGCTAAAATGAACCCAGGTAAGTTTAACTAAACAAATTGTACCAGTTGAGTATTTATGCGCTGAAAAATAGCAATTAGTTGAGCTTGATTATGGGTCTCATGTTAGAGCCACACAATCGTGATCGCCTTACAATCTTGGAAAGTAACCATAAGCACAAAGTGATGCTGGTACCAGGTCTGGTAGCTGTGCTGTTGTAGTAAATTCATCTAACAAAAATTTTGCAAATAAAAATTTATATTGCTTTATCCGTTCTTGCCCAAAACATAATTTTTGTTATTTTTTAAATCTATCGTTGGCCAACATAGCGTTGATTCTATCTACTGGTGTCTCTTCTCCACGCGCTTTAGTGCGTCTCAAGTATTCCTGCGTGATAAGAATAATAAATAAAAAACGTACCTGTACTCCCCATGTGTTAACTGAGTAATCTGGTTTATAATACAATCCAATAAAAAGTATCGCCAATCCAGCAAACATGGCCAGCGCTGTCGAGTACTCTGGGTATGATAATTTTAGTTTATGTCCGAGCTAAAAAAGTGAGCTTAACGAAGTCAAATATCGTACGGGAATGTTTCCCAAACGACCGTGGTGGTCTGTAGTTGGTCCAGGTTCGTAGTGTAGGTTGCTATCTGGTGCGTGCCCTCCTCCACCGAGTGCGACTGATCGTGTATGGAATGCCCGTACTGCTGTTCGTGAGAGTTGAAGAGTTCTACG